>Ga0123352_10005725_pt1 | contig 18817 bp, 12 predicted proteins | sample TergutLab28metaG_FD_89700 | JGI IMG/M metagenome (GOLD analysis project Ga0123352, IMG submission 89700) | Labiotermes labralis P1 segment gut microbial communities from Petit-Saut dam, French Guiana - Lab288 P1 | ecosystem: Host-associated > Arthropoda: Insects > Digestive system > Gut ... | reverse complement strand
GCAGCGGCTCTCAAGACCACCACCCATCCAAAAACTCGGTGCAGAAAACCATATGCTGCAACTCAACATCTAATACTCCTGATGATGGGCGTATGTACCCGAAACATGTCGAGCTAAGAATACGTCAATAAAATTGCCTTAATGCATCAAGTTGGCATTTTACATTATTTCATGAGGAAGATGCACGGTCGAACAACCCTCAAGTTTCGTTTTAAGTGTTTATGTAATAATTTACAATGATGTTAATTACAAATAGCCGGTGAATTCTGTAGAACATACCAGCCACAGTAACGAATACAATCCACAAATTCTGTCTACCTCATTTCAAATATTGTACCACCTAATATTTTTACAGTGCAACGTATATCTTTGCCAGATAAATCTAGTTCATACTATCAAATCCTTTTTGTTAAGATTAATTTAACTATTACCCTTCTGTCTAACATTACATCCTCCAAATGGTCTCCAAACTTCCGGGTTTCCGACCAAACAACGCGAATGTTATCTCCCCATAGGCGTTACACGACCCCCACATCCATCTTCCCTAATTTAATAGCCCTAACAACATCTGTGAACAGCATATACTGCGAAGGTTCCAACTTTTCTCTTTGCTTCTTCTCTTTCTTGCTGCCAACTGCGGATCTGTAGCAGGACTCAAGAAGATTTTATGGAAATCCTTCATACCTCTACCAACAAATAGAGTAACAATGGCCGATACAGGTATTCGTAAGCAAGGTGTTAGGTTTTGTATATTATTTGAAATCTTCGAGCCAAACTTTTGAGCTACATGTCTAAATTTTAATTTTATTATATGAGTGCCAGTTCTTCCTTAAAATCTTAGCTACTAAAATATGTATTGTGATACCGACAAGAAAAACGGCCATGTCCTGGGAAAAAAACGGCACTTCTGTTTGTGCAGTCCAAATAATCAGAAGAGACTTCCTGTCCCTTCTGACAGCAGTAGAAGTCTAGGGTTGGCCTTCTGGCTAGCGCATACACGTCAACACTGTTGGTGATTTTATACGCCAACTCCTATAAATAATTCACTTCTATGTTATGCCGTTAATAATAAGGGTAATAGGAAAACATCATTTTAATTACGGCGGAATGAGATAAAAACAGATATAAACAGAAATGAAAGGTTCAAAATATTAATTAAATGTCAAACTTTACTACATGCACCTGATTACGTGGTCATCATTAAGTGCTCGTCATTAATTATTAAATAAAATCACGTGCACAATGATAATATTACAAAGAATGAGATCTTTTTGTGTAAAATGCCTCTGTAAGGTTTAAAATGCCATTACGTTCAGCTAAGCGAAACATGGGATAAACTTGTTATTAGAATGTAATGTATATAAGTTCTTTTTTATAAAAAATAATATTCCCTTTAACCACTGTGTGTGTGTGTGTGTGTGTGTGTGTGTGTGTGTGTGTGTGTTGGTGTTTTTAATCCTCATTTTGAAGCAAAATTCCATTGAAGTTATTTATTATATATTTTTTTTAAACAATTGAATTTCTGTGACAAACGTACATATGTAGTACTTGTTTATAGTTTACATTCCCCTACATGTTTCGGCTTAAATAAGCCGTATTCAGGGACACTCAATCAAAAAGTAGAAGTTTATTGACGTATGACGAACATATAGGTCCAGGTTTCCTCTGTGATTGGATCTTCCTTACGTTAATATTCATCCAGCTGTCCGTTGTGACTGAGTCTCCTTGAAAATGGCCTATTTAAACCCATATAAGCAGGGAAATATAGACTATAAAATTGCAAAACATATATGATCTGTCTCACAAGAGTACGATTATTCAAAGTACACACACACACACACACATATATATATATATATATATATATATATGCATGAACTATACAAAAGGTGAAGCTTGTAAAATGGTATAGCATGCATTCTACACTATAAATTATGGTATGTTATGTTACTTAGTCATGATATTAATTCTCTGACAAGCACTAACTTTGGATTTATTTAGCGGAATATAATGAAGTGCAAATATGCTGCATATATATGTCGTGCATCTAAAATGTCTGAACAACATTCAATTATGGGCTTGTCACATTAAAACAAACGAAACTGTTCATACAAACGTATGGGGAAATGAGTATTTGTTGAGTCGTATTGAAACACTGGATTCACAAATATATATCTGAAAATATAACTGGCTTAATTAATACATTTGCAATACTTTCCTAATTTAATAAGTGCTGAGTTCTTATTATTTATCAAACCACAGTTCACAACAAATGAGCCAGATGTACTCCACCTGAATTATTTCACGCACGATCCCGTCTGACCGTGGACTGTAGCCTCATTTCAAAGGCCCCCGGTATATTGCAAGTGGTCTGACAGGCATTAAAAACGGGTTGACTTGGGCAGTTGCCTTGCATCGAGTTTTCAGTGTTTATTTTGATAAAAATAGTCGAAAAGTTCAAAAAGTTGTTGTGATGTACCTCGAAAACTGTTTGAGGGTATATATCTATATGATTTTTCCCCCCTTTGTTTTGCTCCGAGAAGACTTGCTGGTAAAGTTGTTCAAGCATTTTGGACATACCTGTATATAACAGGGATGCATTACAAAAATAGTTTTTACATTCCAAAATAAATTGCTTTACTTACTTTGAAGAAGTTGAATGTGTTGCCATGAACACGTGTGTGGTTCAGGAATTAAAATGATTATAAAGCAAAATTAAAAACTGGAGAAAGAAAATAAGACACTCTTAGAGAAAGTTATGGAATATTAATCTAGAAAATTAAAAGAAGATCCTAAGTGTTTTGGGGGGTAATGTTTACGTATGTAGCAGGGTTCGGTCCGCACTGCACACAGACCAAAGGAACACTGAACTGAACTGGTTTAGGTGTGACAGTGGTCATCTTATGAACCATGGTGTAGATGACCCTGAAGATATCGTTGCGCTGTAACGTATAATGATCGCTGATTTGGTTATTGCTTTTGGTTTCTCTATAAATATAAGATTTCTACATATTATTAATGCGCGGTCTATTATAGTAGTTTGTAAGACTTTTACAATACTAACAGTCGTGTTTATCGGATTTTGGTTTTCGAGTGAGTGTAAAGAAAATTTTGGATTGTAACTATTTTTATGAAATGCTTGCACACTTTCGCCAAACCGTGTTAAAATTTTTTCTGAATTTTCCGACATATCGTTTGGCACATTCAGAACAAGATTTGCCCAGGCATTTGAATTAAAATATTTTTTAAATTAAAATTCGTGTTTTTATTCATTAACAAATCTTTTAAGGGTACTTCTACGTTTGTGCGTCTAAATAATTCGGCGGTATATTTTGTTTCTTTGCCAATATAACGAAATCTTACGTACTGAACTGGTTCCTTTTCTTGTGTGATTTTTATCTTTTGCTACTTAGCATGTTAATAATCTTAGGATTGCACAAAAATGTCACGTAAAATCTCTTGGGTTTTTAAGTTTCTTCAGATTTTTATACTTTTTTACTTGGCAGAGCCGTAATCTCTATATTTAATATCTAATAGAATTAATTTTATACTCCGGCAGTTTGCAATATATGTGTATATGTATGTATGTATGTATATACGTATGTATGTATGTATATATGTATGTATGTATGTATGTATATAGGAAACTACTTACTACCGACACAATTATGGCGGCAAATTATTGCAAACTGCCGGAATATAAAATTTATTCTATTAGATATTACATATATTACATACATAGATTATATATATATATATGTATATATATATATCAACTAGAAAAGTATTTGTATTCCTAGTTGTTGTGATATTTGAATTAATTCTATTATTGGATTTTTGATCCAATTTAAACCTGCGTTCTGGGCTGAGGTCGTTAGAAACCTTAATAATATTGTACATGCTGGACATATCATCGTGGACCTAAGAACGTGTCTACTTATCTAAAAGTGCCCAAAGCATCTACGAAGATGTTAAGTTACTAAAGTTGTAAATAAATTTCGGAAAATAGTGCGGAGAAGGGAGAGCCCACTGCTGATTCTTAATTTTTGATATACAATTCAACGTCATACGAAGTATAATTTTGTTTAAGAAGAATTCTTCATGAATTTATGAATATAATTTTTGTGTCTCCTTTGGAAGAAATTTCGATTTCAGAACAATATTCTGATTGGTTCTTCGATAGGGAAATTAGTGTACATATTCTTCATGTCCAATGACATTATAAGAGTGTTTTCATTCATTGAAAATTTATTCCTGAATAAAACTGCTATGCTTTTAGCATTGAAAAAATATGTCAGTGTATGTATAGCAGTAACTTTGTGTAGAACAAATTGAGCCAATTTTTAAACCAGGGCTTTTCGCCAGTTTGTCAATAATCGGTATGGCACCCAGGTTTAAGCACTTAAATAAGCCCTCTTATAATTAGGAGGGAAGGATTCATGTTTGTAAATTTTCATTTTTCTTCTTCGTGTATAAGGGTTATTTTAGTTTTTAAAAACTTCTAATGTGTTTTTGAAAGAACTGGTGGGATCTTGATTTAAAATCATGAACTCATTAGAATTTGAAAATTTATGAATTTTGTCCTGATATTTTGTTTATTTACTTTAAAAATATTTTTGTCTTACTTCTTTCCTTGTTAAGTCTGTCTTTGATTTCGACAATATTTTCTTGTATTTTTGGCCGTTTGATTAATTATTTCGTTCGAATGTGCATAAAAGTGTTTTTTGCTTTTGGCAAGAAAATTAATTGCCATGTCTTTTTCCAGAACCAGGTCAAGGATCCAGCATTTTGGTTTACAATGTTAGTTATACATAAGAACCTTTTTTAACAAAGCAATTGCTTGAAAAGAGAAAGCAGAATCAGTACTTTGACGAGTCAGTTAATTTGGTTGTGGTGAACTCTTGTGATATTTACAGGATATCCGGTTTTTTGTACAACTCGTATTTAGTTTACGACTGGTATGTAACGTGCCATCTAATGACTGTTGGAAATTTTTACACAGATTACCTCAATGACCTCTTTCATCTACATGAATATTTATTAATCTCTGATTATATATTTTTTTAGTATTAAAACTTCATATCTAATCCTTTAAACGTGTAATTTTGGCCTTAAGTCCTCTATACATATAACCTGGGAAAGCCGGAGGAAATTGAATTTTGGCATAATGTGGAATAAAATCCTTTTACACTGTTGATTCAAATATATACTTTCATGGCGACTAGATAATTTCCTGCAAAAATCTTTTAATACCGTTGAAGCTAAACATTTGAATGCAGCTGAGAAATTTTATATTTATAGAGAAACCGGAAAGAATAAGGAACTCTAACAAGCAATACGTGGTATAGACCAACGTAATATACAGGGCCATACTACAGCACGATTGGTACAATGAACCCCTTCATATTCACGCACAGTCCAATCCTGTACTTCTGGCGAAGACTACGTAACCTGAACCACGCAGTACACATTGATATTTTCAATATCCGTCTTAACAATTTCATTTGTTTTAATCCTTTCACCGTGCATTCTGTAGATTATTTAATTACACACACCAACACATGCACATTTATATATATTATTTAGGAAGTCTAAAATTTACATTAATTATTTTAATTAATTAAATATTTCAATGTAAATTTTAGACTTCTTAAATTATATATATATGCATGTGTTGATGTGTGTAATTAAATAATAAATTCGTATTTATTTAACCAGATTTTCCTTCTGGTGCTCCTCCTGATCTTCCTTGAACTGACATATCTAATGATGCCGAGCGAGGATTACAGACTTTGGAGCTGCGATTTGATTATTCTTTTTATATTTCTATCAATTACTAAATTATTATTGCGCTAGCCTACCCAGCAGCAGTAAAGACATCTACAATTCAGTAATACTAGGCAGTGGGCGTGCTGTGTTCATTTCCACTCGAGACTTTGATATCAACCTCCTCTTGTCGTTTTGCCTGAAGGAAGAGGGAGCAATAAATGAACAGAGAAGAAAATGAAGAAAAATTGCTTAATCTTCTTGCTGCATTTTAATGGTATTTCCGTCTTCGTTTCGTATAAAAACCAAACAGCACCCACTACTACGTGCCTTCAGCGAATTATATCACCATCAAGAATAGCTTGAACAAAAGTTCATGAATTTTTAATTACACAAAAAAGAAACTGGATAAATTATATTTAATTACCATACTTGGGATGCTCATGCACGTCACATTTGTCATATACACACGGGGTCATTTTCTTCAAAGTGATAATTCTACATAGCCGATTATTTTGAAGATTCGGATAGTTCTGGCTGACCCTGAAAACGATACGTTTAGGATCTGCTGAAATGTCAGTAACAAATTACCAACCAACACGGCTTTACAAACCGGAAAAATTGAATCTTTAAGAATATCGTTATAGAATCTTCAAATGTCGCACTAGCTAATTTCTTCTGGTTTTACTACCATCAAATCCCAAATATAAGATACAAAGATGCAATCATTAAGACGCGCTAATTTGATGTGTATTGGACGGTGCGTCATCTTGATAACTGAAGAATAAAATCCAACTAGATTCCACTTATTACTTTATTATGCTTATGTTAGGCTCAACATGTTTCGGGCACCATTATGCCCATCATCAGGAGCTCACGACGATAGCGTTGGTTAACACATAGGCCGTCTGGTTCTCGAGTTGATGCTGGTTGGAAGTTAAGTGCAGTCAGGATGGATGAGTGTCCGGACCGAAGGCTGTAACAGACTTCGGTCCGGACACCCATCCATCCTGCCTGCACTTGGATTTTATCCTTCATTTATTAAGACGTGTTATTTGCAGAACACTCATAATTTATCTGTACACTTTCACCTACTAAATTTAATTTTACAGTTATTGTAATAAAATTATGTATTCAGCAAAAATAAAAAACGATAATAATAATAATAATACTTACTTTAAAATCTATTTAATTTACCGACTTCAAACTGCAAGTTTCACAGAAAATCTGGAATCATACCATTTCAACAAATGTTTTTTTTTAAACAGAAGAAATCAACACAAATATTCCTTATTAGATCTCTCGGGATTAAGTCCCTACCTTTTTGAAAAAATATTTGTGTGCTTTAACTGTCGAAAAATAACTTAATATTAGGGAAGAAGAGGGGTAAATTGCAAAATTTATTCATAATCAGAATGGCTGGTAATTTGAATGATCATCGAGTGAAAGAGCATTCAACGTGTTTCGATAATTTTCACAAATAAATCACACAATACACCATGAAGATAAGAATATTGTCGGATGTCGCTCCTAAATTTAGGATTAGGATTTATATAAAAAAAAAACAAACCGGCAGAAGCTGAGCATTCAGAAGTACGAAAATCTTGAATTTCGAACAGTTCATGAGGAGTTTGTCTGTGCACTGCGAATTGCATAACATACCCCCAATAAATGAGTAGTGTACTTTTGTGTTAGCTGATTTATAATACAGACAATTGTATTTGTGATTGAAATTTGGACAAAGCAAGCGCGTTACAGCAGCAGCAATACATCAACTAAAACGAAATAAATGAGAGAAACCATTAAATACACTTCGTTATACCACAACGGTAATGAGAACACGTACTCGTAAACTAATTAGGAAGAGACCGTGTATTCGACAATACTCGAAATGTATAGTCAGCTGCCTCTGACATAAAGTATGGGGAGAAATAGACTGCCGTGACCATGACAGGTTTATAAAACATGCTGACTGGAGAAAGGGCCTGATGTTAGCAAGAGATCAAAGAATATAGGGACAAAAAAGAGAGGCAACGTGCTTATGAACGTTACACTGAGGAACGTTCGCGTAACCATAGCCGCCGTGAAAAAGCAATAAATATTACACATTCTAAGTGTGTGTCTGTTGCCTTATTTATGCAGCACGCAAAGCGCAAGTGCCATACTATGATTGATACGATATATGATACGATACATGATACAACACGACACGACACGATACGATACATGATATATGATATGATATATGATGATATAAGATATGATATATGATATGATGATGTGTTCGTTATTTGCAATTGGGTTGACACCCGGTGGCAGTAATATAGTACATATTTACACACAAACAATACATAGAAAACACAATTAACAACTTTGGTTGGAAGGCTTTGTGGGATCCGAACCCAGAGTGATCAAACAAAAATTAATTATTAAAATTAAAATTAACCGCGTAAAAATTATCGCCTAATTGGGAAGAGTGCGGGCCGTGCTCCGTCTTTACGAGTTATATCCTGGTATTTGCCTTACAACTGAGGGAAAAGCATGGAAAACCCTCACTCATGTAATTCGTCTGTGGCTTGTGCGACTCTACAGTATTCCTCAAGTTATCTTTCAAAAGGCACGGTTTTCGAGAAATGTTACTGAACGTAAAAAATGGTTTTTGATTTTATATATCACGTTTGTCTGAAATATTACTCATTCTAAGAAAAAATCAGAGAGGCATTACCATAAATCCGCCTTTTATTCTTCTCGGATTTTAATATCTCGACATACTTTCGAAAAATTTTCAAATATCAGATCTCATGAAAATCCGCACATTGGGAGCCACGTTGTTCCATGCGACAAGACGGACAGATGATACACGACAAAGCTCTCTGTTGCTCTATGCAATTTTGCAAAGGCTCTTAAAATTGGATCGAAAGGGAATAAACTAGCCGAATGATAGAATATAATTACCAAGGATAAAATCCAGCAGTGTTCAGCAGGTACCCTGTAACAATCAGAATATGTCCTGTTTTTCAAACAGAGGCAGTATTTCTCATGACGAACAAAATTCATATTTAGAAATTTGTAGGAATGCGAAGTTAAATTCCAAAGAAATGAGTTTCCTTGAAGTTCAGAAAATAATAAACAAATAATAAAAAGAGACCAAGTAACAAATAGGCACACAAATATAGGCCGAAATACTTTGAGTCTGTCACTATTATAACTGTCTGAAAAGGAAAGAGAAAAAATAAATTAAAGTAAGCAAAGAAATTTTAAATACAGGCCTAGCATGAGTGGAAAGCAACGCAAATATTGAAATATTAGTTAAAACAAGCAATATCTACTTTAATTTTAAAACGCTCATTCTAAACCGCAAAACCACATTCTTTCCCTCAATACGGTAGAAAAAAATGGAATTCGAATATATCGGAGTTACTTTATGTAGACATTTCTACAGAACAGATATGTAACAGGTCGATGAAAACCTAGTTTAAAGTCGCTAAAAGCATCAAGTTTTAATGTAATCAGTACTTATAACGAGGAGTATAGAAGCATATAATAGCAGGTCAACAGACTGGATTTTCAGGTGAAATATGTGACCCTTGTTTTACGGATGTTAATTTTCACAAAATTCGCAGGACTGCGGCCATGTACGGGAGTCAATATCGAACAGCAAAAGCAAACAGTCATTAACAGATTTCATAACACGAGAAACTGTTATATCATCATCCAAGAGATGGCAGTGTGTTCAGTTTTGCTGCACAAAGCGTTTATAAACACTGCGTAAAGGATATGCCCCAGCCCATCCCTCAGGGACCCTATGGAAAGCACAGAACGGCGATGGAATTTTTCCATAAAAGCGAACATCAAATACACTATTGGAGGTTTAGCTATGAAACTCAAATTTAAAGACAGAACAAGCTTTACACAATCCACATCGACGTGAAATATGATACACAAAGTCAACATAACTGCACACGTCAAATTATAAAGAGAATTTTTTAATAATGGCAAATGAAGTAGTGTAGAAATGGAGATAAATAACTTAATTACTACTGGTAGGTCAGGTTCTAATAAAGCCGTGGTGAGACTAAATCAGTGTGGGCCAGGGCAATTCAGAAGAATTGTTGTGCTATTAGGACACAAAGTAACTATCATCTCGTTAACTGCTTTCAACGTAACAGCAGAGGCGCGCACTAAGTCTCAGGTAGCCTGTGTGAAATTATTGTGAAAACAGATGGAGTGGGACAGGCTGTCCTGAGTACATCGTGCTGACCAAACCCCATTCCACCAGCACTTTGATGTCATCTGCCAACATGAACTGGTACAACAGACCAATAAGAAACCGCACTGGCAATATATGTCTCCACTTAATTTCTCCAGTTGTCGGTTTACTTAAATAAGCAACCAACCGACCAACCCGCAAAACACCAAACCAACTAAGAGCTTCAATGTGCTTGTATGACGGTTGCTTCCATCTGCAATGAAGATCTGCCTAGATGAAATAATAGTCAGTAAATATGAATATGAGAATTAGTGTAAAGTTATTAAAACGCTTCTGAAAATGTTAGGTATTAAATAACGTCTGATTGATTTGATTTGTCACAAACTATTGACTATCCTGCAAGAATAAGCGTCCATTATGAGCCTAAAATTCGACATTTTGGAACAAGGCCTACTGGAGCGAAAGTCCACGGGGTGTCATCCGTTATTTTACTCATGACGGACGGGTCTTAGATCTGTAATTTCATCCGAATTTATTCCAAAACTGTATGGCACAATATATATATATATATATATATTTTAATTCGACACGAAATTCAAAAGAGCTTGCGACATTTGCCAAGGTTTCTATCAGCAGACCCTAGTTTATGAAAGTATCGGATTTGTGTTTTCTCAAAACTGTTTGGCCAAATAGAATTTTGGAACAGAAGAAAGTGATACATTTTCTTTATACGCGAAGCGACATATTATTTAACTTTCATTCAATACTTAATATTAATATAGTATGGAATCAGTGTTTTTCAGAATAGTGTCTTGTGGTGTCGTCATGCTGTCTTGTGAAAATAAACGAAAATTTCGGAAGGATCTGTTGGTCTCCAATAACATATCAGATGATAGGGGTGGCATACACTCCAAAAGGTCTCTAAATTTTTCCAGGCTCCACAGCGTAACATCCAAGAAGGCAGAATTTTTCATATTCATCGCCCTGATAACCTCAAGCATAGCCAGTAGTAACATTTATGTATTTTGTTACCAAAACAACAAATTTAAACCTGAATACTTGTATCAGAATTCTGTGACGAAGCTCCTTGACACTGAAGTGGCATTATATGCCCTAAGAATAAGCATTCTGTAAGAGTTTCGAAAGAAAAGTTCGCTGTATTCACGTGTACTGTTTACATCACAACTAAATTGTTTGGATTGTGATTTACCATATACATCTTCTACACATGGTATCCATTAAATCATGGTATAATTCACAACATTTTATCTCTACACTTTAAACTTATTTTTATAATTACCTTTTAACTCTGAATTCATACTCTGGTTATATAATTCTTCCCAATGGTAGAGTGGGTCTGACGCTTTTGTAATTGTAACTCTATTCTAGTTCACACAATTCGCACAATAAAGCAATAAATGCAAAACTGATTAATTTATATTTTTTTCATACAATCTGTCACAAACCCAACATGTTTCGATCTTGATCAGCCTCAGGGTGTTACTGGACATCAAGGAAACACATATAAACACTTAGATTTATTATTAATACATTAAAATTTGTGCATAAAATTCAGATATTATAAAAATATTATAAATATTACAAAATCATAGTATCATAAAATTCGTTTATAGCAGTCTAGAACTGGCGTAAAAGGTAAGGCGGTTACAGTTTTGTACATTTGTACAATGGTTCGTACAAGGGGAATGTCAAGTATATGTTTTGATACCTAACATGGTACTTGTTTATACTTCCCTGAATATGGTCATGTAAGTGTCCGAAACATGTTTGGGGATACATTGTAATAAAAATACATTAAAATACTATAGTCCATTTGTTGGTATTAATATTTTATTAATATTGTATTCATTGCGAAGGAATATTTGGCTATCTATTTTGATATATCTCATCAAACATGAATTAAATGTCTATATAAGCCCGCTATATTTCGTAAATGTGGATATCATATTAAGTTTATAGATAAATAAATATATATACATATATATATATATAGGCAGAACTCGGTTCCTTATGTGTCACATTTACGGACACATCACATATTTATGAATTTTTAAAAAATATAATTTTTATCATCACATTCGGAATGCCTAAATATACTACAGTTGAATTAATTCTTCACACATTGGGTACCACATTATCCATTACTAGTCAACGACTTCCTCGAACGAGTTATATAATCAAAATTCAAGCTTGAATGTCACTGCCCTCTGCAATTCAATGTTATGTAGTTTGATACATATAGACACCACATATTCAAAAAGCCATATTTTTACCCTCAACAGGGCAGTTGTCCACAAAACCTCATATCCCATAAAACAATACGACTATTTCTGAAAGTGAAAATATAAAATAAAACAACTCAAATTTACCAATGCAAGAACCAGAACTTCACAATTACGATCTTTCTGGATGCGGCGCTGAATATGTCCGTAGAGGGCACCGAAAATTTAATAAAAAGTTATCACCTTTAATTCCCCGCTTTAAGATTCTTCCAGGGGCAAAACGGCAGCAGCATGTTTCTTGAAACGCTGGCATGTATTTGCCAGGAAGTACGGCGTCAAATACTATACGACCTTAATCTAAATATTCATTCCTATGACACTCTCACATGGACATTAAACTTTTGGAGAAAGAAAGCTCTATTATAAATATTAGTGAGACACGATGTGAAACCAAGTTCTGTTTGTATACAGCACGTTGACAGAAACGCACATTATCATAGTTTGGGCGTTACAGGCTTCAAATTGTTATCAGATACTTTATTTACTAGATTGTTTTTATCTGACACAGTCTTTATACTGAGAGTGCCAAATTAATTCTACAATATTTTAATTTGCACACTATTTTCAGCGTTCTTAAAAGTTGGCACTGTTTGATCGAACGTGAGCTATGTCTTTTGTTTGCCCAACATCTTTGGCTCCAACAGTTGGTAGCCAGTGCTGTACAAATCGTGCAAACCGAACTTTATATCTTAACGAGAAGCATGAGGTCAACGACATGACTGCTTCCACTAATGACACGTCCTGTATGAATTTTTAAATTTACCCTACCCCTTAAGCCACCTCTATAAACAAACCGCTGGCCCTAATTTTATCGCGCCTGGCAACTCGTTAGGTCTCTAAGAGCAGTTTTCATAATCCCTCGTGGATGTGGCACAGGCAGGTCGAGCTCGCAAGTCGAGGATTAACTTGGATTATTTTACGGCAAGAACAAACGAACGATGCAGGCGCTCGTGAGCTTTGGTCCTGCCTGGCAAATTCTGCTATACTCCCTACCCGTTCATCATCAGCCTCACAGAATCCAAGACTTAATGTAGCATTCAATAATGTAGTCCAACATAGGGGATTGCTCTTTTGCATCTGCAGGCTGTGCTAGATATATTCCTGAGTTTATTCAAGAATTATATTTCTTATAGATTACGCCATGGAATAATCGCAACAAATAAATGGCTAGTAACTTTCCGGAGGAGAGTAACCGTCTATCGGTTCTTGAGGCGCGTTCGCAAAATTGCGACCAGCGACTGTTAGCTTCGTCATGTCTCTCTGTCCGTCCATCTGTCCTTCCGCATGGAATAACTGCACCCCCCCCCCAGTGGACGGAATTTAATGAAATTGATATTTGAGGATTTTTAGAAAATCTGTCGAGAAAACTAAAATGTCATCAAACTCTGGCACGAATAATCGGCACTTTACACGACCAGAAATGTAGTATCTCACTGAATTCTCCTTTGAATCAGAATTTTTTCCTACATAACCTGTAGATCAAATTAAAACACGTCTTTTGTATTCCATAAATTTTTTCCCGAAAACCGTGCCTTTATGAGTTAACGTTGAAAAGTATGGTAGATCCAGACACTCCACATGCGGCAATATTGTAAGGCTCATGCTTTTTAATGTTGGATAACTAAGGCTAAAAGCACACACTCAGAATTTATAATACATATTGATTTTCTAGGACAAGAATTGTTAGGTGCACGCACCTCCGTGTTACGTCATAATAAATTGCCTGTCTTTTTTATCAAAGTTAGGACTAAAGGCATTTATCTCCACAATTTTTCCAAATGATTGAACTAAAGCTATTTTTTTAAGGTTTTGGGTTGTGTAATACAGTCACGATCAATACACATGAATATCAGCTTTGAGAAAATTCGCCACAGTATTGGTCATCGCTTGCATAAGACTATACAAAATACAAGACAATCATCCAGTTACTAGTTATGACTAGCAGAACACCGGAATGCTACGCAGATGAACTGACAATGACAGCCAACGAATTACATTTCAGAGTATCAGGTGTGCGCTGTTTCCGCGTTTCGATGGCTGTGTTACTGCAATTGGAGCGTTAACCATCATGCAACACACAATTCTGTTTCCACCCCAATCTACATTTAATTTGGCTCAGCCTAATTGGTTTTGCTTTAGAGGTGATGGTGGATGTTGTGTGATTTATTGAAATGAAACCATTTATATTAAGTTAAAACTGCAGTTAATACAACTCTTACGAATTGTGTTACAGGAGTTTTTTGTTCTTGTAACAGAGTAATCAAATCACGGCGATGAAAAATGATCCTGTTTTCTCATAAACTGTAGGAAATAAATTACTCAATTAATACACCAACTAATGCACTTATATAAAAGTCACACATTAAAACACTAAAACTGCTCCGACATGTTTCGGTCCTAAGACCATCATCAGGGAGCTATATTTTCCTTGCCAAAGTCACATTAAAAATAGCCACTGATTAACTTCGTTGTACTAATAGAGTGTTGTGGCAGCATGCTGCTGTTTTAATGTGTAACTTTTATATAAGTGCATTAGTTGGTGTATTAATTCAGTAACTCGACAACATGCACGGTGTAACAATGAAAATGTAGGAAATTAAATTTCAATTCTTTGTATTGTATTCTGAAGAGGAATTCCCACTAAGTTTTACGAAACCCTTTACTTTCCAGTACTTCACTACGAAGTGAATATACCATTTGGAGCTACGTGGGCACTGTCAGAGAATCGTCAAACATGTCCCACTTCTCCTTCCCTGAGTACATTCTCATGTACTAAAATCAATAAAAATTACATGACTGCAGAAGATGATGGTGCCTCGAGAAATAATCTAAGGTTAAATATTTTTGATACTCAGTTACATTTCGAACGGTTACTGGACGGATCCTCATCACGGAGACCCGAGATAGATCCCATGTTCATGTGGAATTTGCGGTATACAAAGTGGCACTAGACGGTTCTTTCTACAAACACTTCAGCCATCTTCCCGGTTTTCATTATACCAATGCTTCATGCGCATCTTTTCCAAACGCATGAAGGCATGTTAAAAACTAATGCTCCTAGGTTTGATGCATGTAAGTTCATATGATGGTCCCCTGCGTTTGGACACCGCACAGCACTGTGGGTCATAACTGACGTTCCAGGGAAATCTGTTGAATTTTTCTTCACTGCGAAGCAATCGTAGTGTGTTTTATTGTTTAGCAAAGACAGAAATGACTTCAATCTTTCGAAATGCATGTCGCCGTTAAATAAAGAAACCCACTTCTCCGCAATGTTGTTTGTCACGACGATAAAGCGCGTACACAAAACACAGCGCATGACAAGCCAGAGCTGTGGTCTGATGATTGCAGAATACACACACACACAAGACGAACACTGCGACATGCACTTAACCCTCGGTGTCACTAACAGTCAACCTGGTACCACGTCACAGCAATAATCATTACGTTATTCCGACATACATCGACCATATGCGAATGTTTCGACAACTGGACCGGCGTCTTCATGAGACAGAATACGTCACGTATGGCACCTTTAAAAGCAGGTTGCTCGCCGATTTTATGGACACCTGCCAGCAAAGATGACATCACACTGCTCCTGTCAACCTGGAGCCACGGAGAATCTCGGGCAAAATGTCACGGCAGTAGGGATTATCCCAATCGAGAGTCAGCGAAGTACTTCCTGATCATCAGATGTAGCCACACGATTACGCGCGGAATATGATTATTATAAATTAGTTGTTAGTTTACACAATTGCAACTAGCAAACTATCAACTACTTTATAATAATGATAAAGTTGTCAATACACAGATTTGGTATAAGTCTAAACACAACTTAATTCTACTCTGCGTAAAGGAAAGACATGTTTCGGCTTAGGCTAGGCCACCTTCAAGTTCACAAACAAGTTTAAGGAACATAATACGTAAAATTTACGATGAAGACTTTAAAATGTACGGCTAACATATCTTTAACAAATACTATCCTTACAGTTTACCTGAATATGTATTTTAGATTATTTGTGAAACTGAAGATGGTCTAGCATAGGCCGAAACACGTAGATCTCTCAAACAAAATAGAATGTTGTTGTGTTTAGACTGATATAAACTTTGCGTATTGAGTTGCTGAATAAAACAACGGGACATCAGGCGTCAAAATATAAAAGTTGTTCTGACAGAAATATTTCTATATTTATTATTGTATATAAAAAAAAGGGATGTCCTCCTTGAAAAAATAAGCGTGTTTTACGAGTGAGGGTGCGAGGGTACGATGTAATCCTCATGATATACGCGAATGTGGGGATCAGCAAAGCTTCAGTTTTAACGTTCTGCTTGTTATTCTCCAGAACAATGTCGTGCTCCACAATCCGCTATCCGCAGTCTGAAGGACTGACGTCTGAAGGATGTATTGCTTTGCTGAAGGCTATTCTACAGCAGATTCTTGAGGACGTTCTTCTAGCTATGAGACACAGGATGTCGTTTGAGTTTGACGACACTCCAGCATACTATGGGCAAGGTATATAGCAGTGATGGACTCTAAGACACTCAGGAAGTTAGGGGGCTAATTTTGGTTGGCAAAACTAAAAGAAATAGATCTCTTCCTGTGGGTAGGCTGAAGAAACAAGTACGCCCAGTCCCTCCCACGAATGTTGAAAATCTCTTGGCAATATTTCAGGCAGTTGTGACAAAGGTCGGTGCCGAAATTTTAAAGTGTGCTCCAGAGAATGGCGTCCGGCGCTGTGCTTTCAGCGGACAGAGGCCGCTTCGAACACCTGCTGTAACTACGAGACCGCCATGGTTCGATTGTTTGATACCTTGTCGTATTTGACGGTGAAGTGTAGCTTCAAAACTAAAGGTATCGGAATATAACATTTGCGAAGTGCCTTTAATAAGGTATTGCGTTAAGAAATATTTGTTTCTCCAGTTCTATTTCGTAGGTACAACTACAATCTGTCTTTCAACAAAATTCAACTTTCGCCACAGTCGTAATGGCAGTCTGAAATTCGATGTGGTGAAGGAATCGCAGAAGGAGGGCTATGATGCTTTGGTCACTGCACCCCAGCAGAAGGATAGAAAACAAGTGAGTTCTGATGCGAAGCATTTCGAATTTGTGGACGTGACGTGTATTAGCCTTGCCACAGAGATTTCAGGTGAATGCCTGAAATCTTACAGAATTGCTCTTGCCTAATTGTAATGCTTCAATAGTTATAAGCAGCAAAACCGAAAACTAAAGAAATTTTTGCACTGCTAAAACGATATTATTTTAAATTATACAGAAACATCGCCGTAATATATTGCTTACTATTTCAAAACCCAACATCCTACCCCATTTCAGAACGAGCATGTGAGTGGCGCTAGTGTCTCTTCTGCCTGATGATCTAACTCTTCTACCACAATGTTATTTCAGTTTGTAGGGAATTAAAATGTGCCGTGTTAATATGCCCTTGAGTGGAAAAATATTTATACCAGCTGTGTGCAGGTCGGTTACGTTCATAAAATTCTGAATTCGGAGGCACATACACAAGCGCAAGCGCACCACGCACACACACACACACACACACACACATATATATATATATATATATATATATAAAATAGTCGAACTCGGTTACTGCTTCATCAAAGGGACTGAATAAGTTGTGTCGTTATCACTGAGTGTCGCTCTAAGTGAGGTGTGGGTTAAAAATGAAGGAAAATTACTTCCAGACAAAACACAGCCCTGTAGGCATATTAAGTAAATATTCACAGTATGATATATTTTAAATTGAAAATTATAATTAAAATTTACAAAGAACGAAAGTTATTGTTTTCTACAGTTGTCAATTATCATACAGGCTTACACCAAAAAACCACATTAACTTAAAACTTAGGAAGAAACAAAATTATGAGAATAATATCGCTGACTGGTACATTTCCAATTCTCTGTTACTTAAATCAGTTAGGCAGGTCTTCATCGACTTAACGTCTTTCAGGGTTTCGAAAAAGCCTTTTTTTCTCGATCCATTCTGTTCAAACACACTGATAACTGTGGTTCTGTTTTTCAAAATCTTTTTGATCCTAGAATTTACGAAACCAAATTCCCGAAACACAACAGCATTTTTTTCCTTTTCCTATTTCTCGTATCAATTTATGTTTTTCTGCGAAGTTCAAAACCTTTCTTTTGGGTGTGACCGTATCCACGTTGTCATTTTACCGGTATCCTGTTAATCGGAGGAATGGAAAAGTGGAGGGAAACGTCAAGCACAGTGACCGTTACTTTTATCATTTTCCTGGCTTGGAATTTATATAGCGACCCAAAAGAGTAGAGGGATTCTTATCTCAGGATTGAGGAGATGGTTGAAATCTCAACTCCTTGGAATATTACATCGAAACGGATGAGTGGTAATTTCGTTATATCCGAGGCAGATGTTCCAAAGTTTGTAGTACATAACACGGCATAAATGTAAGTGTCTTATGGGGAATGAAGTGATACCGCAGAATGTATAACGCTATAGCCGAGGTGTTGCACAAACCGAGGTCGCTATAACCGAGTTAATTTGGGCAT
>Ga0123352_10005724_pt1 | contig 18818 bp, 10 predicted proteins | sample TergutLab28metaG_FD_89700 | JGI IMG/M metagenome (GOLD analysis project Ga0123352, IMG submission 89700) | Labiotermes labralis P1 segment gut microbial communities from Petit-Saut dam, French Guiana - Lab288 P1 | ecosystem: Host-associated > Arthropoda: Insects > Digestive system > Gut ... | reverse complement strand
CTTACTGTAAAACACCCCTCAAAATATGTGGTCCAAAAATCCCAGAAATTGCATGGCCAACAACTATCTGATGAGTCAAAGAATGATCAAATGGACACAAAAACAACCCCCCCCCCCCCCACCCAAACTTGCCAAACTTTATAATACTAAACAGGTGGATTTTGTTATCTTCATGTGGGACTCAATATTCTTATCAAGATTTCAGATCATCTGGGGGGTGATTACTTTAATAGGAAAGACAGAGAAATGCTCCAACTGCCATTCTCCAGAATGGCAGTAAGATCTAGATCAGCAGGGACTACTGTAAAAGGTAGGAAGAGATAGTCCAGAATGAACTAGTAAAAAAGCACTTGAGTATCAACAACTGAAGCACCAGCCAGATAAGGAAACGAAGTCCATTGTTGAGAGTGCTCCATTCGTGTAGTGATATCAACCACTAGCTACAGACAGATGCAATAAGTGAGAAGTCAGACTGTGCACAGCATCACATTTCACCGAATCCCACATCACAAGAACTTGTAGATACAGTGACATAAATTGCAAATCGTAACTTAATATGTAAACAGGGTGTAGCTAAAAAGCAATCAAGGTTGGGAAGGATCATGAGCAGCAGTTAAAACTATGTAAAAAAACATTCACACTATGTTTTACACAATGCATGCAATTTGTAGGCCTGATTTTATAATAAAAATTTGTGAACAATTTTTTGGCTTAATTCATAAACAGATTATTAAAATCTATACAGTAATCTGAAGGAGCAGTCTAAAGTGATATGTTCTTTTATTTTGTAAGAGAATGCAGAAAAAATTAAATTGTCTAAATTCCAGTCTTGAGCATATTACACTTGGCATTTATCTCCAGCACCAAAGGGTTAAAATGCATCATAACTGTGAATTAAACAAAACATCACACCACAGAACAGTCACCATGTATATTCTTAAGATATATGCTACATTAAAGCACAAGGTGCAGCAACAATGCTGCCCTATCCTCTTACACATAAAATTCAGAAATACTTTGGGAGGAAGAGGAATATGAAAGCACATCCACAGTGGTTGCCCTTACAACCAGTCTCTGTGCACTAACTTTAAAACTGTATTTAGTAAAACAATAACTGCTAATGGAGAGACAATTTGTATTTGGTTGTCTTTCATGATTCAAAAGGACAGAACTACAATCATACAATCACACAACATTATTCATTATTCTATATACAACTATTAATCAGTCATCACAGACATTTAGATAGTATTAATAATTTACCAGAAATCATGGTATATAAAACACGCTATCTCAAATTATAATAAATGGGTTAAAAGTGACACCAAGAATGAGCAACTACAGCAGAGGTGTTCATGTAATGGGAGGGTAGAAATGGAGTAACCACTACACGGAAGAGTCTACAGACACACCGTAGTACAATAGAAAAAAATCCATTGCTATACAAGTCATACAAACTTTATCCATGGACATCAACTAAAGATTCTTGCTGCCTAAGAATTCCCATTAAAATAAAATTTTTCTTTGCAGCAGATCAGGAAGCCGACTCAATACCAGTGTATGTGCAGGGATGGGCTGTGTAATGATAATGGAATTGCTACATAAACTTGCAAGCGTGGAATGATGTGGGAGTACAAACACAAACAGAAAGCATGGATTTACGATGACATGACAGGACCCATTTGAAATGTCATTCCAACATCTTCTACAAACAGACTGAAATTGTGGACTCAAAATTTTGGATACTGATACACGTTCTGAAGTTACTGCACCTTCAAGTGTGGTGGCAGAATTAACTTTACATTCAGATTCAAGCCCTGGTCATAATAAAATAATTCATTCTTTCTTCCATGTATTTGTACAATCAGATTGGGCTGCATAACTATGCAGCTTTATTTTTTTTCACACCAGAAAAGATATTTTCATAAAACTTGACATCTGACAACTGAAACTGTGTGTGTCTACCCTGATGGATGGATCCATGCAATCTAAAAGGAAAGGACACAACAAAAATGATATTAAGATGGAGGTAAAATGACTTCGAGTTATCTGCAACTCTAAACCACCAAAACAGAAGTAAACAGGTACCAGCATGGATGCATAAATCTGATAATAGTTCGCTTTTCATCTGATATTGGAAACAAATGTACTTTATAAGATTGAGGGTGTTCAAAAACAGGATTTAGAAGAAAGTATTTCAAGCCACAAAGGTGAAGGTAACAGAAAACTGAAGGAAACTACATACTGAGCAACTTCATAATTTTTACTCCACTACAAATGTTATTAGGGAAATCAAATCATGGATCAGATGGATGAGGCACGCATGGGAAAGAGAAATGCAGAAATGCTACGAAGTCTGTGTCCAGAAAACCTGAAGCAAAGATTGCTAAGAAGACCACGGAACAGATGGGAAGATATTAAAATGGACCTTAAAGAAAGTGTACGGAGGGTAAAGAGGGGATTCAACTAACTTAAGACAGCAACCAGTGGCAGTTATTAATACCAGCAGTGTATAAATGAAATTGATGAATGCGTTAATGCAAGGGAGGAGAAGTCTGGATCACATATAAACAAGAGAGACACAATCGTGTAAGGTTATCTTTTCTTGTTTAAAATATTCTGCTGGCAGAAAAAAAATCTTAGAAAACTTTATTCATTTCTGTATGCTGTAATTAAGTGAACTGTGAATTGTCTGAGAAGAATATGAGATTTTGCTGCAACCCACATGACGGATAGTGGATATTTATGTACAATCTGTATGAATACTTATTCAAAATTATATTCTTATGTGTCACTGTGTTATCCAAATATGGGTTACATTTTACTGATGGAATTAGCCAAGCAATTCTATGATAATATATAGGGCCCAAATTCTGTCCCTTCAGTAAGAAATGCTTAGTCTCGAATCTGGTTTCTTCTAACTTCCTTGTGTTACTCACAGTACTTACAACTGAGAATCAGTGGTCTACAGTTGGTGTGCTCCTAGTTCAGATGATTCAATATATGAATGACGCTGATCCTACACATTAACTGACACAATGTGAGTTTCCTGATCACTATTAAATGGGTAAGAGGTGTTGTAAATATGAAGTAACCTACACAAATTTCTGTCCCCAAAGAACAAAAGTTCTCTTTACATTCATCATTGGTACCATCCAAGATATTACGTTACAGCTAGCGTAGGTCATTCAAAACAATCTTGACACACTGCTTATGAATGTACTGAGGGCCAAGGTACGAAACTGTAAAGATTTCCATGTAAAATGTCAAAACAGTTTCATGCAGTTCTAATTTATATTAGCCAAACATGCAGGTACAATGCTAAACAACACATGAAATTAACCATGAAGTAGATGTCGGAGCAAAATATATCCATGGTACAACATAAGGGATACATTTTGCTCTAGCACATACCTTTTTCATAGTTAATTTCCTGAATAATCTTACTTAAAAGTAGTTTACAACTTCAAGTGCACAAAAGATCTGAGTGTCCACTGTTTCATCATATTCAGAACAGACAATTTGCTTCTACAAAGGGTACACTCAAAGACTCCATCCTGTTCCATACACTGTGCAACAATTTTTTGAAGGCATTTCCTGGACACTAACAAATGAAACAAGGCCAGCATGTCATATCTTCATATTCTCTGGGACATGTAGTGGTAATTTAATCAGTGAATGCAGTTTTGGAAATCAGAACTACCAAAATCCTTTAAAAATCAGCATGTCATTTCCAAATGACATATCAGTGAAATCAACTAATAGTCTAGCGACTAACTTGCCATGACTCACAAGTCACACAGTGACTCAGAACCTTGAAAACACTCATACAGAAACATAAACTTCTCTAAGAATCTGATCGTGACTCAAGCATTTCTGTGAGGAATTCGTCGATAGGTACGTCACCAATCAGCCGGAAGAAGAAGAGGTGCTCAAGGCACTTAAGCCCAATGGAACGGAGTGCTGGCAGACGTAGAAGCAACTTGGCAAATCGGCCAGGTTCATCAGGATGTGTGGTGCGAGTATATTCTTCTAATGCAGCATAAACTTTCTCTCGAAGAAGTTCTACTTCCTGCCCAGACTTCAGGCCACGGACTTCTGTAACGCCCCGTAAAAAACATCACAAATGTACTAATTCAGAAGAATCCCAGGTTCTAGTCTCAGACCAGACATCTTAACTGTGGTTTCCATTTTTCACTTCTTGACACTTGACATCATGTATAATTTATGCAAGTGAAGAAGACAAACACTGTGAAACTTTAACATAACATTTATTTCCAAGATTATTTAGCAATACATTACCAACATTGTATGTTACACAGTGGTGTGTGAGAGAGTGATTGTGGGTAATGAAGGCAGTGTCCATAAAATATGCACTTAGGCAAATAACTATTTTATAGTGACCACACATTGAAACAACCAAGCGAGGAGGGGATGAGATGGAGTAAAAGAACATAATTACCTTACATGAAAGGCAACTCGTGTGAAGCGGGTGAGGTAGAGGACAGGGTTAATCCTGAAATGATTGAAGAATCAGTCAAATTCTGCACAAAACCATTTTTCACTAGTATATTACTCAGAATGTTTTCATATATAACTTCAATTTTCATGGTGCAGTCGTATCATGCGCTGAAGATGGACACTGTAGTCGCCATAGTCTGTGTAAGTGTGAGGAAGAAGGGAAAAGTGAAATGGCACACAGGTCTCAAGGTTGAAGTAAGGGTGTGGGGAAGAGTATGGTAGAACTGACATTGTTAAGTAATAGGGTTGGAGGAAACAACATAAACACTAGCTCTTTTAAGTTTGCATTGTCTTATTTTGATCACTTCCCTTATAATGTAGAGATGTTAACTGCTGATGTCAACTATGACTTCAGTTTTATCACAGGTGATGCAGTGCTTTGCTTTAGCGGAGCATTCTACTACTGCTGATTACTAATTCTCTAGTCTCTGATCCCTTCCAAGATCCTACTGGAGATCTAATGGCCAGTTGTGCCACTATACACTCTACCAGAATAGCATCAGATGTTGTATATGCCACACACAGAGAGCTGTAAATGACTGACATTGCAAGCAGCTTTGCCTATAAGACGCAACTACATAGGTTCCAACCATATTTTTTGCCTGGGGATGGGACTAATTCCATTAATTATGTAATAACAGTTGACACAACTAAGTGTATAAGTATTTAATGGTGCAACATGTTTTGACCTATTTAATTGGTCATCATCAGGATGAATACCTATATGTATAAGACACAAAAAGGAATAAATAAAAATGCCTTTCTCTCTAGAATTAAAATCTTGATTTTACAAAACTGTCCTTACCATGTTTCATTCCAAGTATGGGTTAAATATAATACATATAATAACAGTACTACTATTAGTAATGGCACCAGCCACATAATGATGGTTCAACCCAGTCAAAGTATAGAAAGTATAGAAACACCTCTTTCCACTGAGAATTAACAAAATCAGAACCCGTAAGACGAAGAAATAACAGACTGAAATGTTTACATCACCATCATGGACGCCACTTCTTTATATATATAAAATGATTATTTTACCTTTTTTTAAAACCATGATTGTACTGCAACATGGAAAAAATGGTTTTGTTAAACTGAGATCAAGTTCTAAATAGAAAGGCAATTTTATATATTCCTTTTTGTGTCTTACACACACATGTATTTAGCTTGATGATGACCTATTAAAAAGGTTGAAGTGCGTTGCACCATTAAATATGTAGTGCGTTGCACCATTAAATATGTACACATTTAGCTGTGTCGACTGTTATTACATAAATATTCATTTGAAACACAATGGGACTTACAACCTTAAAAAAAAAAAGGACTAATCCTGTCCCCAGGTGGTGGCGTTTTACTATTTTTAATTACTTTTTAAACTAAAAATGACAAAGTCTAGGAAGTAAATGACTTCAAAAGCCAGAATTTTGTGATGGGAGTTACCAGTCCTTCATTAATCTGGGACCAGTCTCCATTTTGTAGAAAGGTTTAAAAACTGTATGGATACATTTTTCCTGAGTAGCCTAGCAATGCAGTCTGCTGTTCCATAAACATACAGGATATGACTTGCAGCCTTGCTCATACACTTCCTCCTAACTGCTGTTATTTGTGCCAATAGTCCTGAATGATCAGGTATGATCTATGTGGGGATAACCACTGCCTTGGAGAATAAGGTAGACATGCTGCACCCAGGAGAGCCTGACCGGACTTTAGACTGCTCCTGCCCTGAAGTTTCAAACATTTAGATACATAATGTCATGCCACCAGGCAAACAGTTACCAGTCAATAAGACATAATATCCAAGAAGACTTGAAACTTCATGAACAGAGCTGTGAGAATGTCAAATCTCATATTACTCTTGCCTGTCTACTAATGTAATTACATGCCAGTAGACAGCACAAGGCTACTTAAGTCTGTGTGAATGGGTTTCCCATAGCTGGCATGTCCAAAACAGTTGCCCATGTGATGTCTGACTTAGATGTCAGGAAAGAAAAACTGGTGGTCCAGTTCACATATCACAGAGAGCTTGAACACAGTTCAGGCATTTTAGGAATTTTTAGGGCAAAATATATGAGTGTAAATGTGAGGTATGTCAGCATTTTGGTTTACAGGTTTCTTCTAATGGCTTCTTCCTTGAAATCTGTCATAAATATGTTTGCTAAGAAACAAGAACTCAAAGTACTACATTTTGACTTGTTGGCTGCACATTTCCCTGAAGTATGAGGAATGTTATGCTGTAATACCATTATAAGACCTCCACTTGAGTACAAGAAATAGTTCCAACTCACACTCATACTGAAGGCTATGACTGATTGATTGATTGATTAGGATTTGAGTTCAAGCCATTATGGTCCCGATGCACCTAGGACTTAAAAACAGGCCCTTTGTGTCGCACAATCTGATACCATATTCCTTTGCTAAAGTACCCTTTATGGCCTCTGAAGCTAAAAAATGAGCCCAGATATATATGTCTGAGTGAAGCTAAAGCTTCACATTCAAAGAGAATGTGGGCCAAGGTTTCATCCTCTGCTCCACACCTCCTACATAAGGGACTATTGGTTAGACCCATTACGTGAAGACGTCTTCTTGGGGTAATATGTCCAGTAAGTAGGCTAATAACAACCCTAGATTGTGTCTCATTGAAGGACAAAAGTCTGGTCTTTGCAGCCAGACTAGGGCCCGAAATTAATTTTCGAGCCTGTCTCTGAGAACTATCAAGACCTCGCCACCTTGCCAAATACTAGTTATCCATCCAGTGTTTTATCTTTCATCTTGTATTCTGCCTACAGACCCCCAAGGACGGCTCAGGGCCAACAAACTTTTGAAAAGAACCATCTCTTGCGAACTTGTTGGCGATTTTGTTTCCTCGTACCCCAGCATGTCCAGGGACCCAATACAGCCCCACAGTATGCTGGGTAGAGATATAACTCAAAAGCCATTTGGCACTGTTGTACCAATACTGCAGGTGATGACTACAATGGGTGACAAACTGTTGGAACAGGTTTAACAAAGCAAAACAAATAGGTCAAAAGTCAAGGCTATATTTATAAGGGAAAGGCTATGAAAACCTAAGGGCAAGAACTGTTTAATTTTATCACTTATATGTAATAACTGGATCAATATGGTACCTGGATTAAACAATATAACAGAACGCAAGCATCCAAGTTCTGTCTTGTCCATTTTCATCTCTCGCATCTTGGCAACAAGTTCTGTAAGAACACGGTCAAAGATGGTGCCTACACCAGCCTGATGAGCTGAGTTGCGATGAACTGTCAGGCCTGTTGCCAAGACGATGCCATCCTTAACTTCAACAGAGCGATGGGAAAAAGCAGCTATTAGCAGCTCATTCCAACCTGCAAGTTATAGCAACAAATTTAAATTAAATGGAACTCTAGAGGCAAAGATCTTTTCCAGTCATTCTTTTGAATGAAAGGTTCACCACACAATAAAGCACAATAAAATTATTTAAATTTACCCTATAATATAGTGATTCAGGAAAGTGCACTGGAAATAATCTTTCTCATTACTTATTTGTAATGCAATGGGCTCCTGATTAAAGACAGAGCATAACAAACATGTGGTAATAGCAATGCCAAAAGCATTAAAAGGAACACTGAAACAACTAAAAATGCTCACTGGCTTCATAGTTTGAACCATGATTTCCAGTAAAATTCAAGAAGCTAGTAAGGTGTTAAAAGCTGAAGATGTATTTGAATCAAGACTTAATTTTGTATGTAGTGAGAAGAGGTTTTTAATCTCCACTCAAAATGAAGGAAATTTCAGCTGAAATGCAGAAAATGGAAACTAAATAAAGGCACTTTTGACTTTGGCACTAAGGAAGGTAAGTGGCCAGCTTTATTCTCCAGCCACTGTAATTCATGAAAAACAGTATCCCCACATCCACTGAAGAGGAGGCAGAGGGGGTCCACAAACGAACAAGAAAATGGCAAAGGAGAAAATCTCTGCCGCTGGCAGGAATTAGTCCTCAGCCATCAAGCCCCGAAACCCAGTCACTTAAATAGCTGAAGCACCTCAGCTCACATTCAGAACCGTGCCATGAAAATGAATGTAGGTGTAAATGCATTGCTCTATTCTGCCAATGTATTACAGCCAGGGACACAGACCTGCTACCAACTGGATAGGAGTCTCAGTAAGATCCAGAACTGGTCTGGACACCAGAAACAAACAACAAAATCCCTGTACATGCCAGGAAACAAGACTCCAGCCCAGTGTGTAATTTAGTCACAACCCATTTGGTATAGAATGAGATTATGTCAACAATGACAGAATATGAACAACACTAAAACTGAAAAATACATCTGCATTATAAGAATATAAGTAACAGTAAAAAACAAATTGTTAATATCTCTGTAACAGGCTGGTGGGTCCCACGTGTATGCATAATAACCACCACCAAATTTGTTTTTGGGTTAGCAAAGAATGAAAATGAGAACAAGAGTGAGTAAGCAAAAAAAATACATCACATATCAATCATAAATATCATATATCACTCATAAATATAAGAATTAGTTGCCAATTATAAACACACAAGATAATGGGCAGACACGTTTGGGCAATATCCAACAATATTATTGACACTTTAGAAACACAAAGAAAAACTTATTTAAAAAAAAATACATGGTGATTATACTGCATCATATACAACTTAGTAGAATTTATCATCACAGGACATCTTATTGGTCTTTCTGTATCTAAAACATTATTACAATTGAACTTCAAAAGTCTTAGGACATTTTTTATGATGGATATTATGGCTTGATGTACAAATATAAACATGACATGTGAGCTTCAACACCTGACCATTAACACATACCAGATTTATTACATTACCTGCTCGTAGAAGGAGCACCTGGTCAGTCAGGGGAAGGGATGTGAAATGTGGGATGTGCTTGGCCCACTCAACAAGTTGGAACAGCTGTTTGTTGGTTGCCTGGCAAATGTTGGTCACTGCTGACTGAACACACATGGCAAAAATCAGAATCCCTTAAAGTCATATTTCTAAAGCAGCACATCATAATTTGTCTCTGTTAAGGCCACACAAACAATTTTTTAAAACCACATTCAGTTTCCTAAATCATGATTCCATATTATAAATTTGCAAATGCGTCTCCTCCTTTTGTATTTCCAAATGTTAAACTCAAAATCAAATTTTTCCCAGACATAAGTCCAAATTAAAAGTCAATATAATCTTTACCTACCACACTTTTGAATTAAAAAATCACAATTAACCCCTCTAACCACACCTCCAAATTATGATAGTAACATTCATCTCCAACAATCAAACATCCAAAACTGAACCATTCTGTGGAACACTTATACATGACTACAAACATTAAAATTGGCTTTATGCATCAGTAAATTTCTATATGAACATACAACAGCTATAAAATTCACCAGACTGAATTCTAAACATTTCAAATGAATCTGTTACCAACTTGCTGTTCCAATAAATATCTACTGCACTGCGCTATTCTGTTCTAATGTTACATGTCAAGTTATTTTACCTCAAATTCAACCTGATGCTCGGTCTTGCATTCAACCCTTTTCTCTGCCTCCAAAATGCGCTCAACAGGCATGTCTGTGTGTAGACTGCTAGTGGATTCCACCTCATTCTGATCTCGCTCCTTGGTACGTTGACGCTCCTCCTGTAACCACAACACCAATTATGCTTATAAACAACAGCTTCCTCAACTGTACATAAGAATCCCTGGAATTTCCATATAAGACTGAGTAATGATAAAGGTAAAGTTCACCCTATAACAGGCCACAAAGGCCCACAGGGGGAGCACAGGTATAGCTTTAATCTTTCTTTAACCTCAGCACTAGAAGGGGTGGGTTGTCAATGCCACGCCCCAGCCGCTTTACCCCTGGCAAAGACCCAGTACCCAAATCTGGCCCCACCAGGATTTGATCCCCAGATCGTCCAGTCTGTAGCAAGTTTCTATACCAACAACGCTATCCCGGCCCACAGATAAGATTGTGTACCTTCTCTAAAAGACAAAGTCTTATCAGAAAGTAAGAAGTAACTCCACATTGTGGAGTCATCTCTGAGCACTCAATAATTAATCAATCATCTGGTTTCAGACATTCCTGTTATGAAGTCTTGCAGTTTCATCACAGTGTTCACAAAACTTTGCCAAGTGTCTCTATCCTAGCCAATTTAATAAACACCTCACCATAACCTACTACTTTAAATCTATCTTAATCTTATTATTCTCCAATTTGTTCCTCATTATCACAAACAGGAAGATACAGTATGTGTGATTTCAGGCTTCCACCATGAAGTAGATGAGAAATGTGGTTTTAAGGTTATTATGCAATGAGTAGTGTTAAATTACCACTACTTGCTGTGTAATATCTTACCATTACTCACTGCATAATAAGCCAGAACAGCACAGTTCTCAGGACAATACAGTAGTTAAAGTAAAATGTATAGATCTCAGATAATTTATATTTCAGAAGAATTCCCTGAAGACTGCAAATTGTGGATCATTTATTGTTCCATAAATACCCTTACAGATTTCACAAAACATTTGTTTTACAACACTTTTGACATAATGATGAGATGTAACTCCAAACATGTGTCAATAAAATTATCTTGGGATGACAGCTGCATCAGGCATTACCAGTGTTGCAGATACTGATTTGTCTCCATCCTCCTCAGGGTATCCTCAGATATCTCAATATCTTAAGCATGGAGAAAAAGTCAGTCTCTGAAACGCTGGTGTATTTAAAGTGCCTTGTGAGTCTATCAGTCCAAGCATATTTTACTGAATTTTTTCTCTGTTAAAACATCAAAAATTATATATCCAAACAATGTGTATTTAATGAAACAACATGCCAAGAAATTAGTTAATAAAATAACATGAAAAAACTAGAGAAATAAAGGCATAATAAGGCATTCTGAGCAGAATTTACAAAGCCTCCTTTGCTATTGCTGATATTTCTAGCCCTAAAATTCTATTCTTATTCTTATTATTACCACTACTCTTACTATCACACACACACACATACATTTTTGTGAAGAACTTAATATTGATACAGATTCTACATGCAATTTACTATACACTAGCACAATGCCCACTGAAATTTCAACAGAAAATTATTGAGGTTATGAAAATTATTGCTGAATATACAGAGCATAATCCATTTATAAAATAATTTATGTACACATGCAACATATTTTGCAAACAAAAACAGAGTTTCTCAAACATACCCAACCTCAGTAACAATGTGGAAGCTGGAATACAGTAGCCAGTACAGTGACTAGGCTACAAGCTGGATGGTTAAGGGTTCAAATCCCAGCAAGGGCAAGAGATTTATCTATTCTCCAAAACGACCAGACCAGCTCTGGGGTCTACCCAGCCTCCTATTCAGTGGGTACCAGAGGCTCATTGTCTAATGGTATATTTGCCACAGCATGATGCTGATAGATCACCTCCATCTAGTGTCGAGATTAAGTATGAGAGGAGCTACACCTCCACTCCCACATATGCCTTCATGACATGTGTATATGGACTTCAACTTTTTCCAGTAACAATGCAATTAAACAGAATAAAGGGATATAGAACTGTGTTTGTTCGTAGTATACAGCACCATATTTCAACCGAATCGAAACACTAAAACTTGTTACCATAACTATTTAATATTTCAATGAACCTGTCACTCAAATAACACTGCAAAAATAACGTGGAGACACTTGAATCACAATTTTTTTTTCATTAGAGATGCGAAATACATATCATTGCCTTATACTGACGAAGATCTACTGTAACCAAATAAAATGGTGGCTGTGACACCACAAACCAAGGGTACAAGGCAGACAATCCCAGAGTTTTTTCTCCACTGTTGCCATTTATAACTGTTGGCTTTAAACAAAATTTTTATTTTTAACATGGAAATACATTTACAATCTATCGCTGTACCAAATTTCGCATCCCTAAGTCCAGGGGTTCATTATCACACCAAATACTGAAGAAAATTTTGCATTCTACCGGAAGTTACCATCATAAAAGCTGTGCATTTTTTGAAGGTCAGGTGCCATACACAATTTCAGGATTACAGATGAACTCTTCAGACTAAAATCAACCTGATACACAATTAAATTCTCAGTTTGTACCACACAGTGAACACACTAGTTCTTCCTTAAACTGACCAATTTGTTAATGAAGTATAGAGAAACAATTTCTGTTTGTTCTGAGAAGCATGCCAGACAAATAAATGCACAGTTTCTGAATGCTGAACCTGTTGGTACACAAAAGCACCCATTCAATGTTAATGAGTAAAATGTAGTGCTAGTGTTCCTCGCAACCAAGTCCAAACATCCAAATATTGTCACTACCGAAAGTAGGAAATTAAAAATACAGTACTGATAGTGGCTTCAAACAATATAATGTTCATACAATATTTTGTGAACATGTATCAACTGCTACAGAAGTTGACGGGAAAGCATGTACATGCATGTGCCTGCATAAAATTAATCTGACATTTACCTCTTTAAGAGCAACAACTTTTATAGTCTTGCCCTACCTGATCAGTAACACCCAGATTCATATGGTCACAAGTAAGGACCTGCCCATTCAAAATTTTACCAAAATACAAAAAAAAAAGCTTCTGGGACTGAAACACATGACAGACGTAAATGATCCATAAGACATTCTTAACCTTCTCCCAAGTCTGAAGAACACATAAAACTGGAGTCAAGAGTTCAATTGGAAGAGTCACAGCTACTGTCGCATAGTGATACAGGAAGTGCTGGTTTGTTTCATAAAAATTTAATAACTACCAAGATGACAGATATCTAAGCCAAAGATAAGAAGTGGAAAGAGTTTAGTATCTGACACCGTGCATGATTGTGCCACCTCATATAAAACACCAGCCACTAAGCATCCGACAAACTGGACTGCGTCAGGCAGACTGGACCACAATGGGCCTAGCACAACCAGCATTACTGGCTCACTAAGAAACTGGAGGAGAAGAAGTCCATGTCAGTCAGACTCATCAGTTGGAATTTCCTGAAGCCCTTGCCTTAGCTAGGTGAACTGTGAGTCCTGAAGCAAGTCTGGCGAGGTCCTCATCTTCGTGCAGTCTGCTTTCATGGTGTCTACTTAGGTCTCCTGATCTAACATCTCCACAATGACTCTCATGGTGGCTCTTTAATCAGACAACACATATGTAATCCACAGAGAGTGGCAAACCCAGGAATTTTACTTGGGGAAGTCACTAGTCAATAACAATAACATGAAGCTGTCCACAAAACAAACTAAAAATAATACAACTAGGTTCATAATTCTGCTGTCATCTGTGGATGATGATGCCATGTTGATGTCAGCCAATTTGCCAACATTTCAAGGCATCTGTCGCAACCTTACAGGCAAAGTGACTAAACAGGAACCTGATGCCAAAGTTAGTAGCTACTGGCACAAGGAAGTGGGAATTCTGTGTTCTGATTGGAAAATGTACAACACAGATATTCCCACTGTTCTGGAGCCTATAATTATAAACACTATTATTTTTATTAGTCATTTCAGCCTGAAGATGGCGACAGCCAGATTCTCTGGAACATGAGCAAATTAACCACTTCATCATGGCTGGATTACTCACAAACTGAAAAAAGATTAGTTACAAACCACCATGAAGATGAATTAATCTCCGTATCCTTACACAGCTGCAGCAATTCAGTTTTTAACTCAGGCTCAGAAAGTACCTTCTTGGCATGAAACACAGAGATATCAATATATATACACATCTGACTGCATTACATGAAGTTAAAACTTCAGAGATATCCAGATGGTCAAGTGATATAATATGAAGGAATCAGTCCTTACAGAAACAGACTGGAATATTACAGGATCATTTGGCCAGCAAAAATATATGCAAAAAAACAAGAGAAAATATTCCAGGAGTACTATGAGATTTGGAAACAAGTTCATAATCAGCACCAGAAGGCAAGAAGATGGAATACGAAAAGTCAAGAAACAAGGCAACAACTTGGTATCCAACATACAAAGATTGTATCAAGAGTGAAGATGAATGAATGGAATAATCACCACATAAAACAGCAGTGTGGGCTCTTAGAAAAGGAAGAGGTATCTCTTCTAAAGGACAAACAGACCCCAAAGAATGCCTAATAAGAAGACTTAAACATGCCACTATCTTCTTCCAAGCATTACACAGACGTAAACTGTGCAGGTGTGTAGCTATGATCTATGGAACAAGGATTTGTCACAAGAGAATGGGAAAATCAGAGGAATTCAATCCACTTCTCAAAATGCAGAGACATCCTAAGTTACTAATACAATGTTCTCTTGGAAAAACATTCACAACTTAACATCCATATTTTCCCACACCCAACGCTGTGATTCGTCTCTTACTTTCATTGCTCAAAAGTACCGTTCACTGGCTTGTGACTTTCTGAATCTGCTTTTGATACATACAAATGAACTGAAGTATTTTCATGGTGGTGTGGATGAGGTATCAGTTCTTCTGGGATGCAATGCAGTATCAAATCCAAGAAGAACTAATACCTCACCCCCTCATCCATGAAGTTTGGTGACTCCGAAGTTTACTGCCAGTATAGTGCAAACAAATATGAAACACACACCCTGAGAGCTCTGATGAACATATAATCAAGACTGCGGTTGATATATATGTATATACCTGGACAGCCTCTCTCTTCATGCCCATGCCCAGACACTTTTGGTAGCGGCAGTACTGACATCTGTTGCGCTGGCGTTTATCGATTATACAGTTCTTGTCTTCTCGGCATGCATATGACAGGTCCTTGCGCACAGTTCTCTTGAAAAAACCCTTGCATCCTTCACAGCTGGAAAAACAGTACAGACATTAATTGTATGCAACTATCCAAGAAATTCTCTGCTTATCATGAAGCCTGAAAATTATCCTATTCAAAACAGCCCACTAGCGTATCCAGTTGTTAGCTAAGTGAATCCAGCCCACATCCCAACACCCTACTTAAGATCCATTTTAACATTAGAGTCCGCCGGTACACCTTGGTCTCATAGATTCTGTCTTTTCGCATGGTTCTGCAACTAAAACTGTTTACTGGAAAGAGCCAGGATGGGATGGGATGGGTTAGCTACAGCTAAAAGCTAATTTTATTACCATCAAATGGTCAGCACTCTTGCTTGATTCATGGTTCAAGAGGTCAGTTACCCTTAATGATGGTGATCATGTTCTTCAGTAACTCACACAAATGCTTGATAATTACTTTAAAAAAAGGGCATGATCACTTCTTGTTATATCCTTCCATTCATCATTTCATCCTTCTGCACACATGCCAAGAACAACCTTTACCATCCTAAACAAAGAGGAGGTACTGAGTGCAGCACACATACATTACTTTCCCTTTTTTCACAGTTTAAGAGTGTAATATTCTCAGACATACATCAGTTATTTTTAAATACCATACATTATGTAAGTCTGGTAACTACGACACGAGGAACCACCTCCCTGCAACATATTTGGCTTCATGTAGCTGACACCAAGCTTATGTTCCCAGAGCCATATGGCTAGTGGTCTTCATGTTGAACAAACACAGTTTCTATCACATTTGGAGGGAATGCAAAATGCACAATGTGAAATACACTGCAGATTCTTTTCCTTTCTGGTTATTGTGAATAACTGGTATGGATGGATTTTCTTTTGAAGACTACCCTCATGTTGTAATGGTTCCTGGTATGTTTGAACTTTTCAGATATTCCCATCACATATGGCATTAACACCAAACCCAAAGGTTTTACTTCATTTTTCAGATGACTGTCTCCTATAGAATTATTAAGAAATGAACTGATGAACCACTAAGCTGGAAATCAAATCTAAGGTTATCCAATTTAGTGAATGCATCACATCATTCCTGGTGTACCATAACGGCTCTATTATACAGGCTCCAATGAACTCTTCTTTTAACATGGGATGGACGTCTGGACTCAAAATTAAGGTCACTATTGGTAGGACCTTTGTAAACCTGGGAAGCAAATGCAGGGCCCATTCCGATAATAAGAACATCCAAAAAGGTGGCTTGGGCTCTTGGTTCCACTTAATATAAGTTCCAGTTTCTTTCCCATCTTTGTTTCACATGCATATAGGTAGTTATACGAGTATGATGTCATCCTTCCTTCTCAGTACACTATAATCATTTCACCATTATCCATATACATATTCATCCACCTACCAGCAATGCTATATGGGCTAGATACTAAAAATATTGCTAAATAAATCATAATAACGGAAGACATAGGTTATCCAGAGCCTGAGAACGGATTTTTCTATTGTACCCAATGCAGCAAATGCCTCCTGAGCCTGTCACCTTAGGATGAAAACATCCACAACCCTAAACAACTGCTTTCTGCACGTCTTAGCATGTAGTTTACAGCCATCATAACTGGCCCTCCCTCTGAAGGATGTGGGCAAGGTATGTGCGAACGTACTACCCCAGAATTTCTCTCTGAAAACTGTGAAAAACCACCAAAAATTAAGTCTGGATAGTCATCAATTCAGCAGAAATTTCAACCAGACACTTCCTGAACACCGCTACTCTAATATCCTTGGCAAAATCCAGTAAATGGCAGATAACTTATGTGTTAGGCACACCTGAAGCTGGACACCCCTAGCTGTGTGATCAAGGATCAGTGTCTGTGAAGGTGTCATTATGTAGGCAACATTTCCACAGCATGGGGCAGGAAAATGAGCTGTCACTAGTAGAATTATCAAAATACAAAGACACAAATCAAGGCTAACTTTCAGCTCATCATTGTGTCTTGATTACCTCTGCACAACAGACAAAAGTCCTGTGTTTATAAGATAATTAAGAATTCTGAGAAATCTCTCAGAAATCATGTACACTATAACTGAGAGAAACTGCATGATAACATCACTGCCAAAAATGAGTTGTACAGAATCATGTTCAACCAACTACAGTACATGTGGTAAGTTTACAGAACAACATTCTTTGTAACCAAAGCTTTCCATAAATTACAAATGTTCATCAGAACAAGTTACCAGCACACATTCCTTATTTTATAAAGAAAACTAACAAAAGAAAAGCTAGTAAAGAACTGAATTTAGTTTTATGTTTGATAATAACTAATGAACTTTCATAGTCAGGTACATAAAATTTTATATGGATACAGACCATAACATTTTAACAAACTCAATAAAAAAATCCATCATATTAAGAAATATGGTAATGGTGTAAACCATTCAGGTTAATAGTAGAAAATGTAAAGTGCTCAGTACTAGAAAAATAACAGAGGTTACTCAGAGGCTTAAGCTGCCTGAAAATAAAAACTCTGCATTTCATTCACAGAGTTATCCATGGATACTGTATGATTATCAGAATGAAGGACGGTCACACTCTTATGCATCATTAACCGAATGTACTTTGCAAGGATGATGCAGTATGTGTTCTGTGAGGAAGAAGCTGTTTTTTTAAATACTACTTACATGAAATTCACATTTCTGATGGCTAAAACTTCAAAATGTCAGGCTTATATTTTACTAAATGCATTTTCATGTTATGTCTTTGTATAACAAAAATCATTAGTACTGGTACCATAAAAAACAGAGACTAATAAACATGCCTCTTGCTCACATTATTCACTTTATCGTTGCAGCTGAGACAACTGCTGCATTCTATGATGTGTCACCACGTAGTTTTGTAGGTATCACGTTTCAAAAGAATACCGTGGCTCCATCTTCAGGACAGAAGAGTATGCTGAGCAAGTAAAAAGTAGTTCTACTGTATGGAAGGAAAACCAAATACCAGGGGCGTAAGCAGTGGCACTAAGAAGTGACAGTAATGGGGATGTAGAGGAGAAAGAAAGGAGGAGTGAAACAGAGGAACCCAAACATGTATAATAATAATAATAATAATAATGCGAAAAAATTCATAAAATAAAATAAATAAGAACAAAAATTAATAAAGTGGCCACAGAGAGGAGTAACGAAAGAACAAGTAAGGAAATGGTGGACCTGAAAGGGTCCATCACAGACCATGCTTTAAAATAATAAGGGAGAAAGCCCCAACAAGGGAGGTTATGTGCATAAGGCAGAAGTCCAAGGGAAAAAAGTGGGGAAGAATCGAGTAATGAAGGGATAAGACCACACAAAAACAAAATAAAAGTAGTATATTAAATCTTATGCGTATTGGACCATGCATCATCTTGATATTTGAATAAAGGTTGACCAACTAGATGACACTTGCTTTATTATATATTGCTCAACATGTTTCAGACGTTAATACGTCCATCTTCAGG
>Ga0123352_10005722_pt1 | contig 18821 bp, 11 predicted proteins | sample TergutLab28metaG_FD_89700 | JGI IMG/M metagenome (GOLD analysis project Ga0123352, IMG submission 89700) | Labiotermes labralis P1 segment gut microbial communities from Petit-Saut dam, French Guiana - Lab288 P1 | ecosystem: Host-associated > Arthropoda: Insects > Digestive system > Gut ... | reverse complement strand
TTTTACATCCATCTGAGTGGTTTTTGGGCTGTGCAGGTTTCATTTTCGCTAAAGCATTTTCATCAATTGTGCATAATCACGTAAATTAGAATGACGTGTTCCGGGCTTGACCCGGAATCTTCATGCTACAACTTTTAAACCAAGTTTATCGTTATTTGTATAAACTAAACCTGGTTTACATCTTTCACATGAAGATTGCGGATCAAGTCCAACTCTTTTGATGTTGACGATCCAGCACATAAATATTCACACATAATGCTTAACGAGACAGCCCCTTTGATACAATTTCAAGACCTTAATAGTGGTTCAATTTTATGAAAACAACTCCCGCTCGGCCTCCAAATCATGGCTGCCGCCATATTCACAAGCCTCCAGAGCCTCGGCATACCGTATTTTGCGACCTCGTTCTTCGCCATAAATTTCTACAAGCTTGTCGCGGAAGCGGTTGGCAGTCTTTTCCCACATAGTGCACCAGATGCCGCGCAAATATTCTAATCTGGCGGGTGCGCTGGTAGGTACGTTTTCGAAATCGCCGTTTATCCAGGGCAGCCAGTCGTATACTTGGCTAACATGGGCATCGTAGGCAAGAAGTTTTTGTTCTGCCACATCGTCTATGTCTATCACAATGTCTGGGTTAAAGGGCAGCGGCTTTTGGAAGGAATCTGCCTTATAGAAAATTGCCGGCATTACTGCGGGAATGGGTGTGCCGGGCAAGAAGTTTGGCACCATTACAAGGTATGAACAGTCCTGCACCAGCTGCGCGCAGGCTCTGTGGTCTGGGTGGTAGTCCCAGGGGCGGTGGGTAATTATATAATCCGGGCCAAATTCGCGTATCGCTTTCATCAGCCCTTCGCGTGTTGGGATGTCGGTTGTTAGGTATGCGTCGTTGTTGTCCAAAATTATATATGAGTGAATGCCCAGCCGTTTTTTTGCCTCTTGCGCTTCTTCATGACGGATGGTGACCAGGGCATGACCCAGCGTTTTATAATGGCCGGACTGCCCGTTGGTTACAGACAAGAATTGTACTATGTGACCCGCTTCTGAAAGCTTAACGGCCATACCACCGCAGGACTCCATATCATCGGGATGGGCTCCGATTACCATAATTCTTTTTTGTTTTATCATCTTACTTGCTCCTTCCATTTATCTGGTAGTTCATGTTTATATGCACTAATCAACTCGTCCAGCAACAATTCTGGATATTTGCAGTTGGCACACAGCGGGTCAAGCATCATTGCTTGCAGGGCAAGAGTTTTGTCGCACTCTATTGCGGCGTGGACGGCCAAGCTGTACTCCCTGCCAAGCGCATCGCATTTTGCAGCTATTGCGTCGGGTAGGCGGCCAATTTTTTGCGGATGAAGGCCAAACTTGTCTACAAACACGGGTACTTCTACGATGATATCGTCGGAGATATTTTCGATATAGCCTTTGTTTAACACATTGGCCATCTCCAATGAGACTTTGCCCGTTGCAAGCGAACGAATAAAATGTACCGATGTTTCGGTAGATGAACTAAATTCCTTAAAGCCTATTTTGCCGTCTTTTAATTTTTGTATGCTCTCAAATGAGTTATTGCGCCAGGACTCGATTAAATCAAAGTCTATGCCTTTCCATTTGTAGTCTCTTTCTTGCAATACATCGTGCTTCATATAAAATGGGAAAAACTCTGCAACATGCCTGTCGCCTGGGGCTGGATAAAGCCCAAAAATGTCAAACAATTGCGAGGATATCGGCTCTTGCTTTGCATAGCCAGTTGCGTCAAGCTTTTCTCGCAATTGTGGGTATACGTCTTGGCCGTCTATTTCTAGTTTTGTAATCCATGTCAGGTGGTTTATCCCCGCCGCGCTAAAATCCAGGCTGTTTGGGTCAACTTTGTATACATTAGTCGCCAGTTCGCGCACGGTGTCTGGTGTGCCGTGGCATAGGCCAAAAGCTCTTATTTTTGTGTATTTTTCTATTGCAAGGCAAAGTGCGCCCTCTGGGTTAGAATAATTGATTATCCATGCGTTTGGGGCAACTTCCTCCATTTTTTTTGCCAGTTGATAAACCACAGGCACATTGCGCAATGTACGAATTATGCCGCCGGGGCCAATTGTGTCGCCAACGGCTTGCAAAACGCCATGCCGTTCACATATTTCTATATCTTTTTTCCAGGACGCGTACCCGCCGGTGACAAATGTCAGGTATACAAAATCAACGCCGGGCAGGGCCTCTTCAAAGCTTGTATGCTTACTTACTATAAATTTGCGCCCGCTTGTTTCAACCAGTTTTGTTACGGCATCATATGCGTCGTCCAACGCGGCGGGGCTTATATCTACAAGCCTAAATTCGCCGCCTTGTATAAAGTCATCCTCGTGCAAAATATCGCTTATAAGCTTTAGCGTAAAACTGGTACTGCCCGCGCCTATGAATGCGAAATTAAAGTTTTGCATTTTATCCTCCGTTTAGTGGATTTTTATATAAAAAAGGGGCTGCTTCTCAACAGCCCCATATATTTAATTGAATTACTTAACCGGCTTAGCAGACATTTCTATTTGCATACCGCCAATGTTTTCACGCATTTTTGTATCGGCTTGTTTGTTTTGCATGTTTACATAGTCCATAAAGCCCATGTGGCCTTTGCGTAGTGCATCTGCAAGGGCAAGCGGTACTTCCGCTTCTGCGGCAACAACTTTTGCGCGCATTTCTTGTACTTTTGCACGCATTTCCTGTTCTTCGGCAACGGCTAGGCTGCGGCGTTCTTCGGCTTTTGCTTCGGCAACTTTTTTGTCTGCTTCGGCTTGGTCTATTTGCAGTGCCGCACCAATGTTGCGGCCTACGTCTATGTCGGCAATATCAATGGAAAGAATTTCGTAAGCTGTTCCGGCGTCAAGGCCTTTATTTAGTACGGTTTTTGATATATTGTCAGGGTTTTCTTGCACGGCGCGGTGTGACTCGGCAGAACCTACGGTGGTAACAATACCCTCACCTACGCGGGCTAGAATTGTTGCTTCGCCTGCGCCGCCTATAAGACGGTCAATATTTGTACGAACGGTAACGCGGGCGATGGCTTTAACTTCTACACCGTTCATTGCCACGCCGGAGACTATGGGCGTCTCAATAACTTTTGGGTTAACGCTCATGCGCACGGCTTCAAGCACGTCGCGGCCGGCAAGGTCAATTGCGGCAGCACGTTCGAACGGCAGTTCTAATTTTGCGCGATGCGCGGCAATTAGTGCGTTAACGGTTGCGTCTACGCGGCCGCCTGCAAGCAAATGCGCTTCCAGTTGGCTTACAGGCACGGCAATACCCGCTTTTGTAAGCCTGATAAGAGGCAGTACAACTTTAGAAGGTGTAACGCGACGCAAGCGCATACCAATTAGCGAGAAAATACCTACCTTTGCGCCACTAGATACAGCCGAAATCCACAGGCCTACAGGCACAAAGCGGAAAAATATAATCAAGAAAACCAGTACCGCAACTGCAATTGCAATAAATGTACCCGTACCAGATGGTAAGCTAAAATCTGGTTGAGCTTGAGCTAAAAATAGCATAGTAATCTCCTCCTAATTTCCGTTTACAACACTTACAACAACTTTGTTTGAGTGGGCTTCTACAACACGTACAAGAGTACCGCGTTCAACCATTTGCCCGCTTGTGGTAACTTCTACACGGGTGCCATTGAAGTCTACCTCACCGCCGGGGCGAAGCAGTGTTACGGTCTTGCCTTCCTTGCCAAGTAAGCTGGAGTAGTCTATTCGCGGTAAATCTTCGGCCAGGGAATCTGAAAGCAGAACTTTGCCATGCAATTGCCCGCGCCGGATGTACTGATACGCAAAAAAGCCGCATATCAACAATACCGTCAAGCTTATGCCAACAAAGAACCAGCCCCACGGCACAAACAGAACCGCAAGTACGGACGATACAACAAGTGCCGCAATTCCTATAATGGCACCAATGAAGCCGTCATAGCCAGGCATAATAAGCTCTAAAACAAGAGCGAGTACGCCAATTACCAGTAAAACAATGCACAGTTGTAACATGCTAACGCCTCCTTATATCTTAATGGGGCTTTGCCCCTTTACTCCGCCTCCCGCGGCGGAGGTGTTAATACCGGGTCGCGAACACCTAAAACATCCGACTTCAAAACGGGAATTTTAACAGTGCGGCCACTAATGCCCATTTCTATGATAAAACAGTCTGTTCCAATGTCGGCCACGCGTCCAAACATACCGCCGTTAGTAACAATGTTATCACCTGGCTTTATGCTGGACTGCAATTCTTTTAGTTTTTTTTCGCGTTTTTTTTGCGGGCGAATTAGCAGGAACCAAAAACCTATTATAGCTGCGCCCCATATTACGGCCATCATTAGGCCACCGCCGCCAAACAGCCCTGCAGGGGCTTCAGCAACCTCTGCTGGTAGCTGCCCTGCTACTTCAGCGGGTGTTGCAGCGGGTGTACTGCCGCCTGCTCCGCCGCCATATTGTGTGATAGGGCTGGCAAAAGCTATAAACTGCTGTATTCCAAAAATAAGTGAATCAATCATCTCTTCCAAGATTCCCTTCTATATTTTATTTGAAAATATCCGACGAAATGTCAAGTTATTATATTCGCAAATGCCGCTTCGCGCAATGGTTTTATGATATAATGTAATTAAAAGCGACTGCGTCGCTTCCCGCAGCGTAGCGAGGAAGCAGAAGCGGGCTATGCCTGCTGTAGCGGCGGGGCAAACTCCTGCGAAGCAGGCGTGCGTGAGCACGGGCCGCCCGGCCAGCAAGCGCAGCTTGCGAGAGGGTTTGGGGCAGCGTCCCATTATAACTAGAAGGGTGGCACTTATATGTACGAAAAAAAGACGCGAATTACTTACTATGATTTAGATTTTAACGGAAAAGTCAAGTTATCTGCAATTTTGCGCATGGTGCATATAGCTGCAGATGTTAATGCCAATGAACTGGGTATTGGATTTGCAACACTTTTTCCGCTAAACATGAGCTTTGTGCTGCAGCGTTTTGGGCTAAAAATACACAGAATGCCCATGTATGACGAGGTTGTGACCGTCCGCACATGGCCGGCAGATGTAGCGCGCGGCACATTTATCCGCAGTGGCGATATGCACGACCAAAACGGCAAAAAAGTAATGGAATGGTCAAGCATGTGGATTTTGTTTGACCTGGCCAGCCGCTCGATTTTAAAACCGTCCGCACTGCCTATAGAAATCCCTACGATGACAGATATTAGCGTAGACGTAAAACCGGAAAAAGTTAGTTTATCGCATGGCGACATGCAAAATTGTTATATTCATACAGTGCGCTATGCAGATGTAGACACAAACATGCACATGAACAACAGCATTTATGGGGATTTGATTGGCAATGCTGTTTTTGCAAATGAAGGGGTAGGGGAATGGAAGGAAGTACAAATTAACTACCTGGGCGAAGCGCGTCTTGGAGAGGAACTGAAAATTACCACCTACAAAGACGATGATTCATTTTTGGTAATTGGCTTGGCGCAGGAGCGCATGTCATTTGCGGCAAAAATCATTGTATAAATAAAAAGAGGTTGGGTCTCACTTTGAGACCCAACCTCTTTAAAACTATCTTCTATCTTGGGAATCTTTGCTCCATATTCGCAATGATAGCGTTTACATAGTCATAATAACCAAGTCCGCGAAGCTCGTTGCCATAGGCTTCAAACTCTGCGGCGGTAAGCGGTCTTTCGCCTGTAATAAAGCGGGCTGTGTGTACTCTGGTATGGTCTTGAAGCACCATGCGCAGGTCAATCATGCGGTTTTGTTCATCTTCTGGGAACAATGCCGCAGGCTTATTGCGGGTGTTGTATGGGCGCATTTGATTTGCCGCCATATACGTACCCCATTGGCCTCTCATATTAAGATCCAACGCGTCAAAGAAGCGCTGCTCTATTCTGTTTAAGCCGCCGCCGCCGGCACCAAGCCAGCTAATGTGAGCGGAATATGCAGCCCAGTTATGGAATTGCGCATTGGGGAAGTTTACTTCGTGGAATACGTCCATAGAGCCATGTCTGCTGTCGCGGATATCAAGCGGATCCAAATTTAATCTATGCTCGCCAGTAACTGCATCAATGTGGCCCCAGAAGAAGCCATGCTCTACAATACCAAATGTATCTTCGTTCCAGTTAAATACCGGGCCATTGTGTGCTCTGTGGTTCATGCCAGTGCTTCTGTCGTTAGGGTCGCCACGGTAGTACAATACGTCAAGGAAGCGCATTGTTGCTTCAATTTCAAGTTCGCTGGCATTGTCTGTTACAAAGAACATTGATGTGTTCCACATATCCGCTGTGCCGGAAGTTAGCATACGATGCGGGTTATTTGGGCTTGTCATAGGGCCGATAATGTTGTAATATGGCCAGCTGTCTTCTGCAAGAGGGCCTGTGTTCCAGTTAGTTACTATTGCATTGTAGTCTACGCCTGCACGGGCTATAACCGTTGGGCCGTCAAGTGTAAAGAATTCTGGACAAATTAGGCCTTCGCTGTACAATGTGTGTACAAATTGAAGGTATTCAAAGAAGTTTGGATGCGTTTGCATTGCAACAATCTCGCCAAGCTCCGTTGGTGCGCCCCAGTTGCTGCCAGGTATGAAAGGCCCGCCAAAAACACTTGTAAGTGCGGTATGATGGTCGCCATGTACGCTTAAGGAACCAAGGAAACCAAAGGCGTTTAGCAACATGCCAAACGGATGGTTGTTGATACCGCCGCCAAGCGGGTTATTGTTAACGCCCAAGTTGTTAGGGTCGTGCTCTTTTACAAGACGCAGGAACTCAAGCAGTTCGCAAGTGCTGGTTGGCACGCGGGAACCCATGCCATACGTATCCGCAAAACCAACTGCATATGCCACGCGTGAGTCCATGAACATGTGCATAAAACCAGCACCGGTAGCATAGTAAAGCGGGCCGCCAAAAGTAACGGCAGAGAATAAGTGACCTGACAATGACTTTAGAACATTAACTTGCTCGCCGGCCTGTGTTAAATAGTGTGATTTGTTTGGCATAAGTTCCGAGTCGAAGAAATAATCCTCAAGCGGGATAAATATGCGTTCGATTTCGCCAAAGCGGATTCTGTGAGCTTCCGGGAATTCGCGATGTGGATAAAGGATTACAGACGGATAGTTGCCCGCAGCCATAAATGCCGGGAACTGTACCGCAAACTCATCCTCAAGTACCCATTGGATGTTAAATTCGATGTTCATGTAGCGGGACGCCCATTCTTGCAGCCACATGCGGGTACCTTGAGTAATACTGTCCGGGTTGTGCGCCATTAGCGCGGGGATGGTTACTGTATCGTAGAAACGGAAAAACCCATCCACGATTTCACCATTTGCTGTAGGCTCTACAGGTGTTGTTTCTACCGGAGTGGTGCCAGCGGCTGGCGGTGGTGTTTGCTGTTGGCCACTTGGTTGCTGTGGTTCTGGGGTGTCGGCTTCTCTTCTGCAGCCGACGAATAGCACCATTGCCAACGTTGCAATAAGCAACAATACGATAATGCGTTTCATTTTTTTCCTCCTAAATTCTATTTTGTGGGGCTGTGACCCCATATGCATTAACTAGCCCGTCGCGAGCGTAGTAATCCAAGATAGTGACTATACGTAAGTCTGTCATCCCGGGCTTGACCCGGAATGACGGAACTGGGGACCCAGACCCGTGATGGCGGATTACGCCCAGAAGGGTTACCCTTTCAACGATCCAATAAGCATACCCTGTGCAAAATACTTTTGTATAAACGGATATATTATAAGCATTGGCGCACTGGCTATAAAGATTGTGGAGTAGCGCATACTTTCTGCCAAACGCTGCCGTACGGCAATGTCGTTAATTTGTTCATCCGTCATGGTAGAAAAGTCTGCACCAATACCTATTTGCGCGTTTAGTATAACAATGCGCCTAATTACCAGCTGCAACGGCTGCAGTTCTGCCCTGTTTATAAACATCAATGCAGGGAAGAATGAGTTCCAAGCGCCAACGGCAAATTGCAAGGCCATAACTGCAATTACCGGCTTGGCAAGGGGCAGTGCTATCCTAAAGAAGCTTCTGATATGGCCCGCACCATCCATTTCGGCAGACTCGTATAATTCCTCCGGTATTGCGGACATAAAGAACGTACGGGTTACAACCATTTGGAATACCGCAAGCCCGCCAAGAATCAAAGCCCACATGGTATCCATAAGATTTAATGTGTTTGCAACCAAAATAAAGTGTGGAATCATACCACCGCTAAAATACATTGTGAATATGAAGTAGAATGTTATACCCGTGCGGCCGGGCAGGTTTTTCTTGCTTAGCGTGTACGCAATGGGTACCATAAGAATCATGCTGTATAGTACACCTAAAGTGGTATAGATAATGGAGTTGCGATACCCTACCCAAATTGCGTCATGGTTAAGCACCTGACGATACGCTTCTGTACTAAAGCCTTGCGGCAAAAAAACAACGTTGCCCAAGCCAACTTCGGAAATATCCGAAAGGGATGCAATAACAGTCCAGTAAAGCGGGTAAAACATAATGATGGTAAAAATGCACAACAAAAAAATATTTACAATGTTAAAAACTTTGTCGCCGCGGGTGTCCAAGTTCAAGTATCGTTTTTTTCTTCTGGTTACCATATCCCCACCCCCGAAAGTTTTTTAGCAATAAAGTTTACTATAAGCAGGAGTGTAATGTTTATCAAGTTATTTAGCAGGCCAAAAGCAGCGGTAAAGCTAAAGTCACTGCCTACAACACCTACTTCATATATAAATGTTTGAATAACGCGTGCGTCGGGGCGGGTCAAGTCATTTTGCAGCAGCAAAATACGCTCGAAGCCCACATTCATGATATTGCCGGCCGAAAGTATTAGCATGATAACAATAGTTGGCATTATCGCGGGTATGTTTACATGCCAGATAATATGCCTGCGCAACGCGCCGTCTATACGTGCGGCCTCGGTAAGTTCCGGTGATACGCCGGCCAGTGCCGCTATATAAATAATAGAGCCCCAGCCAATACTGGACCATACTCCGGACCACACATAGAAATGCCTAAAATACCGGCCAATTTGCATAAACATTATTCTTTCGAAGCCAAGCATGTACCTGATATTATTGATAAGCCCAAACCTGGAAAGGAACATTGTAGTAAGCCCGGCAACTACTACAGTGGATAAGAAAAACGGCGCGTAGGAAACCATTTGTACGGTTTTTTTAAATTTAAGACTGCGCAACTCGTTTAGCATAAGAGCCAAAATAATTGGAAGCGGGAACATGGCCATTGCATAAAGGGACAATGTAAGCGTGTTTGTTATCATTTGTCTAAGCCCTGGGAATGCAAAGAGCCGCTCGAAATTAGCAAACCCAACCCATGGGCTGCCCCATATACCGTCCCTAAAGCGGAAGTTCCTAAAGGCGATTTGTACGCCGTACATTGGTATGTACGAGAAAATAAATGTTGCCGCTATCGCAGGAAGAGCTATTAAGTAAAGCTGGTACCACTTGAGAAAGTTCCTTCTAAACCGTGCCCAGGTCATGGGCCTTTTGGTTTTTGACATTTGCCACCTCGCAGCTTGTATTATGTATGACAATTGCCAGAATTATATGCTGGCAATTGTTCATTGTCAACAAATATTTCATTTTCATTACATAGTCTATGGAAAAAGACCAGGAGGTTTGTAGTCATTTTGACTACAAACCTCCTGGTTGTTTAAAATCCTATATTACTTCAATCACAATCGCGTAACTGTGTATTAAGATTACGCTTCCCCAGTCGCCTGCTGTGCGAGCGGCTACAGAGAATCCGTCAAGCCCAAGTTGCGCGTCTGCCGCTGCGGCTACGGTTATTGTGGCTTGACCATCCACAATGTAGAACCTTGGGCCGCCAACAACAGATAAACCGGGACGCCATACATTCATGTCTACCCATGCGCCGTCAGGCATTCCCAAAGTTGTAACTACAAGTTCTACTTCGCCGCCTTGCTCTACTACCGCTGGGTTTGGTAATACGCTAACAATTTGCGGTACTACGAATAATGCAGTAAAGGTCATACTGTCACGTACTACAAAGCCTGCAGGGTCGGCCGGATACCAGCCAATAAATACATATCCTGCATCAGCTACAGGGGTTGGCACTCTGTCAGCCCAGAATGTGAACCCGTCACGGATGCTTACAACAAGGCCAAACCCGGCTGCCGGTACCAATTCGCCGCCGTTTCCGGCTTCAAAGGTTACATAGTGGAACAATGGGTTAAATCTTGCTGTAAAGGTGATATCTTCGGTTACTACATAGCCTGCTGGGTCGCTTGGATACCAGCCCGCAAAGTAGAACCCTGTGCGTGCTTGGGTGTTTGGCATTGCACCGGCGGGTATTTCTTCACCTGCAGGTACTACTACATAAGTTGTAGTTGCGGCATAAACACCAACCGCGCCGGCTTCTACAACAAATGTTACGGTAACATCTTCTGTAGGTGGTACAAACAGCGCGTTTACAAGCAGCACATGCACAGTTTCGCCATATACGGCTATAGATAAGTTAATATACTGCCAGTCCCCGTTTTTGTTGACATCTACCATGTTAAAGTAGTCTGCCCAGCCTTGGCCGGCTACCCAAACTCTGTTTACTCTAACGAATTGCATTGCACATTCGCCATCTTGGTCTGTGGCAACAATGGTATCCGCGGCATCAAGGTACACAGGCGCGTTAACGCCGTCAAGCTGTGCCCACATGCGGATTGTGCCACTGGCGGCAAGGCCTGCGTTTGGACGTGGATATTGAGTGCCGCCTGGGCCGTTATTAAAGATATTCCAGCCAAACTCTGGCAGTACAGGTGGTTCGAACAGTGCGTTAACAAGTAGTACATGCACAGTTTGCCCCAGCACGGTTATAGACAAGTTGATATATTGCCAGTCACCGTTTTTGTTGACGTTTACCATGTTAAAGTAGTCTATCCAGCCTGTGCCGGCTACCCACATTTGGTTTACTGTTACAAATTCCATAGCGCACTGCCCGTTTTGGTCAAGTGCAACAATGGTATCTGCAGCAGTAAGGCGTATTGGTGCGTTAACGCCGTCAAGCTGTGTCCACAAGCGGATTGTACCGGAAGCGGCAAGGCCTGGGTTTGGACGTGGATATTGAGTACCGCCAGGGCCGTTGTTAAATATATGCCAGCCAAACTCAGGTAAAGTTGTAGAGAACGCGCCTATTGTTGGTGCAGCACCATCGGTACGGCCTGTTCTAAACTGTTCGCTTACTGGGCCAAACCATGCGCTGCGGCTTGGGTTAAGCTGTGACTCAAGTGTCAGCCATGCGTTAGGGAAGTATCTGTCGCGCATTGGCACTTGCACATAAACCCAGCCGTAAACATTGCCTGTGCCACCAGCCGGATGTGCTGTAAAACAGCTGTGTCCAATTGGTGCGGCATGACCGCCAGCACCGGATGTTATATGACATGGACACCAGTCGCGGCGTGTTACTGTGTCGTATTCCGGCCAAACATGAAGTGTTTCTTCAATAGGTGTACCTATCAATTGCATTGCAAATTCTGTTGTAAGGCGGAAGTCATATGCCGCACTGTTGACAAATGGGTTTACAAAATCCGAACCTAAGAACAAGTGGTTATTGTGCCAGTAACCCGTATTGGTATCTTCATCATAGAAAATTCCCATACCATAACCGATGTTTGTGATGCCAGGTGCAAAAACGGCATTGTTATAGCCAAATACTTGCCGGCCAAGGTCTGTATGCCAAGGCTGGTTGGGTATATTGTTAAAGTGACCGCCTATATTGGTTGGCTCTACTACAATTGTTAATGGGTTAACAGAGTAAATCAAGTTGTTGTAAGCTTCAAAGCTTTCTGTACCAAATTCAATCCTAAAGATACGGGAATTGCCTTCGGTGCCAAGGATTGCGAACGTATTGTTTACAAAGCGATAACGGCCGTAGCTATGGCCTGTTCCGTCGCCGCCCATGCGCACAAATCCAAGACCTGCGCCGCGTGTGTTGATAAACAAGTTGCCCACAACGTCTGCATCTTCGCGATGGGTGTGGTTGCCGAAGGTTGCCATTGGGCCAAAGTTATCCGCATGGTTTGGAAGCGGGCCTGTTCCGTTTTCGTACGCACGCCATGCGTTGTACTTTGTTGTGGCAAGAGTGCCGCCAAAGCGGTTTTCGTTAAGGAACGAACGGCTTGGTATACCAGGATCCATACCGATTACTTCCAAGTCTTGCACTTTGTTATCATAGAACAGGTTGTAATACACTTCGTTGCGTATTGCGCGGGTTTTTAGGCCATTGCCGTTCATAGAGCGTTCAATTACATTGTAGCGTACAATTGCTACTGCATCGCGATAATGTGCGCCGCCGGTAGCCAAGTAGATATTATGGGCCGCGCCCGCAATACCGTTGCGGTGTACACGGTTGAACTCAATCAGAATATCGCCGGAGTCGGAGTCGGAAGAAAGGATACCGCAGTTTGTGTCAGAAATGTCGTTGTAGCGGATTACCAGACCCGTACCGCGTTGGAAAATACCGCGGTCTGTCATGCGGCGGGCAAATTCTGCATAGCGGCTTGATGCTGCATACCATGCGCCACCCCAGCCACGTGCGTCAAACAGCACGTCGTAGCAGTCGTATCCGAAAATATCCATTAGCGTAAACTGGTTACCAATCATGATAAATGACTCGATGGTGATATAGTCTGCAGGTACTTCAAACAGGTTTTGCGCGTTTAGGGTAGAGATAACAGGCAATGTGCCGGATGCACCGGGTACACCACGGAAGGTAACGCGTGTATCCGGGCACCTGCCGCCGTTACGTTGGCTGACAAATATCGGGGCAGGATATGCCCAGTCGCCGTCCACTATAACAGTGTCGCCAGGTAGCAACATGCCAAGTACATCTTGAATTTTTCTAAACTCGCGGGTTGGGCCTACATTAAATGTAAGGTTTGAACCCGATGGGCGTACCATAGACGGTAAGTTGCTTGGGAAGTCGCTCCAGTCGTAGTACGGGGCCATTAATAACGGAACATCTTCGCCGTCAATTTGGAAGCCTTTTACTACAAAGTGACCGGCGTTGGACAGCGCGCCAATTGTACCAAGGTTAAGGTTGCCCCTGTCGGTACGTGTGTTAGGGTCAAAATTGAGGGCGCCGTTTGGTGTATCAACTTCATCCACATGCCAGCGTGAAACGTTGTTTAAGTTTTGACGCAGCTGGCCTGCGTTAGGGTTTGTATTAACAGGTGCATTGTTGCGGATAGCCCACCATTCTACATTGCCGTCTGCATCAACAGTAAGCGGGATATCATCAACAAATATTTGGAACATGCCGTTCCATGTGGCAAGGCCGCCTGCCGCGTTCATAACACCGCGGGAATCTGCGGTAAGGTCAACATATACGCGGACATTGTGTGTGTGGTTAGCTGTATAAGGCACATCTGTAACTACTAAAACTGTGCCGCGGTTTACTTGCCAGAAACCGGCTGGGGTCAAACGCAAGCAAATGGCGCGTTCTGCCGTCCAGTATAAATGCGATGCATACGGGCCAAAGGCTATATGCCCGTTAACATTGTCAAATGCGTGTACGTCGAACTCCATTGTAAACTGCCCGCGGGCCAAGCCTGGGTAGAATGGATAGGAAACTATAGGGCCATCGTCAACAAATGGTACAAACAGGCTGTTTTGTGTGCGTGGCGCCCACACCATATGCTCGTTTAATGCCCGTTGAGGCATCCAGTCTGCGGTAGGTACTTCGATTATTTCTTCATCCGGCTCGCCCGGTATCACAAAGGTTGCGTTAAATGCCGTGTCGCCAAAAGAGCGCAGGTAAGCAGCTGCAATACCGCCAGAGAAGTCGCGGTTTCCGGCTGGGATAACGCCTGTGTTAGCACCTTGTACCACTCCCGAAGTGCGCAGCGGCAAAACAGGTGATACGATATCAAGATTGCCGCCTACCAGCTCATAGCTGAATGTTTTTGCTTCAACATCAATAACAACTGTTATTTCGTAGGTTTCTCCAACTTCCCACGCATGGGATATAAATGTTCCTGTAGCACTGTGGTGCATACGCACGTCGTCTACTTGCGGCCATGGGGTTAGTGGAGCATTTACAGAGCGGAATTCGAATCTGATAGGCGCGTAGCTGCGTAGATTGTGCATGTTGGTTCCGCCTACATAACCGTATGGAACTAAGAAGAATTCGATAGGGTTGGAAGACGTGCCATACACATGTTGTGCATGCGGTGTAAATGTGAAGCGATACTCGATTCTGTTGGCAAAACCGGCACCTGCGTTGTCAAAGAAGGTAGGCTCGTAAACTTCGTCAACGTTCCAGTTATCTTCTTCAATTAAAACTTCGCGATATTCGCGCGCCATAGGTACCGCAAAATTGGCGGCAATATCCGGGCCGTCCAATGCGAATGCAAGCACTTGTACCACACCGATATTTGTCGGAACGGTAACGCCCGCGCCGGCTGGTGTTACCGGGCCGTGGGTTGTGCGGTTGCTGCGGTGGCCGTCGGTTACGTCATAGATAACAACTGTGTAGTTGTTTGCATTGGTATCAATAAGGAATGTGATGCAATAATCCCTTCCAACTGCCCAGTCGCGGATTACGCCGCCGCCGGCACCCATTAGGTTAATGCCGTTTATGGCTGGGGCGTTGGTACCCTGTGACTCGAAACGTGCGTGTATACGCTGGGAAGAACCCCACGCGCTTTCCGGCGCACCTTCCGGCAATAGGAAGAAGTGGAACAACTGCGGGTTGGCGGAATACGGAGGCAGTGATGGCCCCTGTGCTTCTACCGTTGGTGAAAAGAGCATATTAAACTCGATAATACCGTCGCGGTCTGCGCGGATAGGCTCGTAATAAGTGGTGATAAATTCGTAAACATATGGGACTGTGCCGCCTTCAAAATGGTCGCGGAAACCAGGTGTGCCTTCGTCCGGCAACAGCTGCGAAACAAAGTTTGGCGGCCATGTGAATGGTGGGTCTAGGTTTTCGTCAATTACTTCGTCGGCTGGCAGCATTAATAGCAATGTTGTTTCCCAGTCGCTTAGGTGAACATGCACTGCGCCCAAACCGTTGCTCCAGTCTGTGTGCTGCACATTGCGGAATTGCCACGGGCTTTGTATGCCAGCGGCATTGCTTCCGGCTTCGCGAAGCGTTATGCGGTACTGCCCGTCGCTAACGCGGATTTCTACAATTACTTCGTAATCGGTGATGAATGCATAACCTTCGGGAACATAAACGCTTTCCGTAATAGAGCCAAGATTTGCGCCTGCATTGGCTCCAAACCCATGGTTGGCAATAAAGTCCAAACCGCCGCCATAGTTGGGGTGAAGCCTGCGAAGGTTAATTGCAATGGCCGCGGCGTTATCGCCCGCAGCTGCGCCGCGTAATGCGGGACGGCCAAGACCGCCAGTGAAACCTACAGGAACAAGGAAAATTTCCACACCGCCGCCGGTTGGGGAGTCTGCATAACCGTATGCAGGGCCCGGGTGTGATTTTGCAAATTCAAATGCAAAAGTTATATAGCCGTCTTCCGGCATAACTGGGTAGCTTTGATAAGCAAAGCTTCTTGTTTGCCAAGAATCTACGGGGCGTCTAATCGGGAATTCTACCAATTCTCTTGTTTGGATGGGGCCGCCGCCGTCGTTACCATTATCGTCTGGTGGGTCGGTTGCCAAAAACGCGCCAAGAATTGGTGCATTGCTGTCTGCGCGGGTAGGCTGCGCCCAACGCCAGCCGTCCGTGGTTGGTGTAAAGTTTGACGGTGGTGTGGCTGTGATAGTATTTACCGGTGGCTGCCATGTCCAATGACCTTCATAGAACGCATCGCCAAAACCAAGGCCGCGCCATGGTGCTACTCTGGTTACTGTAGAATGCATTGGGTATGGTGTTCCCCAGCCGCCTGTAAATAGAACAGCCAGTTCGCCATCTTCAAATGCCCAGTCGAAGTGCAGCGGAAGCTGCTCGTTTGCCAAGCGGTTATTGTATTCTGCCAATGTCATAAACTCGGCGGTTGTACCAACGGGTGCGCCGGTAATATATGCCGTGCTGTCGTTGCGCAGGCGCAAGTCAAATTCGGCAGGATTAGGGCTATGTGTTGCAAAAGGCGCGTGATGCCCGGCAAGGCTTATAAACGGCCATTCGCCCGGGTCGCCAAATGTGGTGTTTGTCATCAAATCTTCCAGACGTGGGGCTGATGCGGCTTGGTCTGGTGTGCCGCGTGCGATATTTGTAACCGCGCCGCCGTAAATCCAGTTATTGCTGCCCGTAACTTGACGCACACCAAATGACCAAATTTCGTTAACGGCCTGGTGGGCATAAGTTTCCTCTATAAACGGACGGAAGTTGCTGTGGCGTGAATAGAACACATTGTTGTAAAACTCGACGCTTTCAAGACCAAAGCGAGCGCCTACAGCTTCTCTTGGCATACCGGCATTGCCTTGGTTTGTAAGGTGCAGGAATGTGTTGTTAATGAAGCGGTAACGTCCCCAAGATTCTTCTGTTGCTTGACCCGCGCCGCCAATGTGTACATGGTTTGAGTGGAAAGGCCCTGTCATAATAGAAACGTTGCCAATAAACTCGGTATCGCGTGGCAGGTCGAAAACAGATTCCCAATGAGGGATGTTCTCGTTTACGGGGATACCCAAGTATATTTGCGCTTCGCGATAGACTCCGCCTACAGAAGGCGGATTAGGGCGCATATAGAAGCTTGAAAACGCGTCATGTCCAACCAAGTCTACCTGCTTAGCTGTATTGTTAAGGAAGAAGTTATTGTAAATAAGATTGCGGCCTACGCGTGTACGTAACCCCTGTGTACCGATAGAGTTGTGAATAAAGCTGTTGCGTACAGTAAGGGTTAAATCCGGGAAGCGGATTTGGTCGCCATTGAAATACATGTTGTGGCCTGCGCCATGCATACCGTTGTATGCGGTTTCTGCACGGTCAACAACAATTGTACCCGGCCCGCCGTCGCCGCTGGTTATACCAACGCCGCCGCCTATTGCCAGTATGTTGTACAGTGTAACATGGTTACCGGCCTCGATAAACACTGCGCGGTTGGCAAAATGCCCGCCGGTATTGTTGGCGGTACGCATCATAAACTGGTGCGGGGTGCCTGCAAGTGCGGGAATAAACGTGCCGTAGGTGCGGTTGCCAAAACGTGTTGTGTCTGCAAACCAGCTGTTTTCAAACGGTGTGGTTACAAGCACAGGGAAGTTTTCTAAAGTAACGCGCTCGCTGAATGCCATGCCGCTAGGTGCGCCAAAGCGTTCGAAAAAGCGGTTGCCAGGCTGTGGTTCATTATTGAAGAAGTCGAACATTTCGAATACGCCGCCGTCAACAATAACGTCGCGTACAATAATATGGTCGCCGGAATGGTTTGCCCCGCCGCCGCTGCCGATTGTAATAACGGAGTGGTTAAACACGCCCGGTACTGTATGAGCAGGGTTTGTACGTACAGAAATAATTGGACGGTTGCCGTCCGCGTCTATTACACCGCGCAGGGTAATTGGCGCTTCTTCTGTACCATTTGCGTTAAGCCATAGGCGGCCGTTGTCGGGTACTAAATGGGGGATATTCCTGCCATCTACGACATTTGGGTAAACCAAAATGGTATCGCCAGGGTTAAGGTTTGCGAAATTGCCGCCTCTTGAGCCAAGTGCCACTACATAGTCGCGAAGCTGGGTAAGGTCGGTAAATTCTTGACCTGGGCCAACACGGAATGTTCTGCCGGCAGATGGCAAACGGCGTAAGCCTTCGTTAGCATCCGGCACATCTATTACAACGGCCAGTGGGCTTGCGCCAAAAGTACCTACGTAAATTGCGCCAATGCCATCAGAGAAATCTCTGTTGGCGGCTGGAACAGTGTCAACAGTACGAAGCGGCTGGTTTGTTACCCCGCCGGGCAGGCGTACGTTGTTGCGGTACACATTAAAGGATATCGTGGATGTGTTTGTGTTAATGGAAACGTTAACCTCGTGAGGAACATGTAAATTACCGTCCCAATTAACACGTTCGCCAAATGCGCCGTTTACGCCTTGTGCTGTGTGCTGGATTCTAAAATCATTTTCCGCGGGATAAGTGCCCGCCAATGTTGAGCGCAAGCGGAAAAGAGCGGATGCCTGTTGCTGCAACCCTGATAAATTGGCAGGAGTTGTGTAGCCTGCTGGCATAAGCGCAATCATGACGGGGTTTGTTTGCCAGTTGCCGTAAAATTCACCCTCGTTGGAATTTTTACGGGTTGGGATGAAGGTGAAGCTGTAGTCAATAATGCCATTTTCATCCGGCAAAATTGGTTGGGTGTACACAACTCTTGAATCCGGGAGGGAGTCAACAGGAATTACACCGGGAATTGTGAAACGGCTGTGGTTTACAGGTACCGACGGAATGTTGCCTAACCCCTCGTCGGCGGCAATTACCACTGGTAATGCGCTTGCTATCATAATTGCGGATAGCATTAGGGCTAGCAGTTTTGACAAAAACTTTTTCTTGCGTTGCATGAATGTTTCCTCCTTTTGATTTGTTAACATCCTTGGATGTTATTACAGCCAACAAATACTCATTATTGGCATCGCCCCTCTTGAATCAGTTACTTCACCCCTTTACAATTTGTTATTGAATAGCATGCGGGTTACTTTATCTGTACTTACGACAAAGTCATGAAAATAGACTTGCAAACTTTAGTGTAACACTGCCGTGACACCGGCCAACTCATTAAACGCCATGTTTTCATATCTTTGTGTTGTTTCGCTTAAAGTTGTAGTAAATTGGGCAATGCTGCTTACATCATCCTCCAGCCTTTCTAAGTCCCGGGCTAAATTATTGATAGTTCTTTGAAT
>Ga0123352_10005721_pt1 | contig 18821 bp, 14 predicted proteins | sample TergutLab28metaG_FD_89700 | JGI IMG/M metagenome (GOLD analysis project Ga0123352, IMG submission 89700) | Labiotermes labralis P1 segment gut microbial communities from Petit-Saut dam, French Guiana - Lab288 P1 | ecosystem: Host-associated > Arthropoda: Insects > Digestive system > Gut ... | reverse complement strand
TTTTTAAGTGCCCCAGTAAACCTTTTTTTAAGGATTTTGGGATATAACAAGAAAACACCCCCTGCAGCTGTTTTTTCCTGACTGGAAATTTTCCCTAGAAAAAAAAAAAAAAAATCACGCACACATTCTATTCTGGGAAGGCACACTGTGTCAAAGGCAGCCACATAAAATTAGAAACCTGGCACAAGGTAAAAAAAGCATTTGTGTCATGTACCTCAATAATACGTTCTGTGTCCTGAATTTCGTGAAGTAAAATTATTAACCCCTTCCTTTCACGAAGACGAAAGTAAGATTGGACTTTGGGCACTTCTGAATACAGCCTTTAGAGTTTCGATTTTAATCTTGATGTGGGACATAACCGTGCATTGTAGTATAAGGATTGTAGCCAATGGCAGACAAATTAACACGGATTGCAGTGAAAAATATCACGTTGTTTACAGTGGTAAGTCATGTTTCATCTTTAGAGGTGGTCGTCTTGATGCTACAGTAAATATGTGGAAGATTTTTTGCCTTATATACAGCCCGTTTTGTTAGTGTAATTTTATTACCATCAACACAACAAATGGTATCGTTAACAATGAAATTATTAATAAAAATTTGATCTGTTAGTAACATCAACAAATAGATGCATCGACAGTAATAAAGTACTACTTTATAACAGTGGAATTTACATAACAGTTATAAATTAGTTTGTCTTCGACTCGCAAACAGGAAAACATTAACCCAACACTCTGAAATGAAATGGGAAGTGTTAATAACGGGGATCTTAATTTGTAAAATACGAGACGGTTTCTTAGTATTGTGTTTAGTGGCAGTCTCTGTTCCCAGTGCCGATTGTGACTTGACATTTAGCTTTTCAACTTCGTTTTATTTTATTGGTTAGAATTTATTCTTTTAACCACTCACTAAATATTATTCCAAGGGCTTTATTATGTTAATTACTGGAAAGTCTTAAGTTGGATTTACTACTCTTCTGGTATTTAGATACATTTTTAAACGGACATCAGCTTTGATATTTGCAACATTCGCAACTGTTTTATCTTGGTTTCAGTATTCATCTGCAACATTTTCAATAAGTGCGATAAAGAGCGCAGATATAATGACATACAATGAAAATAGCGTGTTATTGTACCCCAGTTTAACGCAGGTCAAAGAATTGTGTTTGCAGCATTTATGGGAACTCGTGCTGCTGTAATGTTGCAGTGGTACGTGGCTAAAGAAAACGAAAGCAGTGAACCATCGGTTAATAACGTAGAGCCGTCCTTGTGAACGCCATGAAGGCACATGGCAGAGTGGTGTTGCAGCTGTAGCCTGCTCTTTGTTTACGTCGACACTAGTGCTGTCCCTCGTATGCAGGAATCTCATAGTCCTCAGACGGTCTGGTTTACCTGTTAAGTGTAAGCACAAGGGTAGGTCCCAAGTGCATGCAAGATCAGCACTGCTAGTAATTTGAGGAAACCGATTGAAGTTTGGATTATTAATGTGCAGTAAGAGCGAAGTGTTATTCTACGATCCTGCGGAGGTATCCGACCTCCAATCCAGTGCTGACAGGTATGACGTATGCCAGCAGCTGTATCCCCACGCATCTTCCATAGTGTCATAATACAGGAATAACTCGTGTTTATCTGGTTCGTGAGGCATGCTTCCATGCATGTAGTCTTCGACAACCGTTGCATCTATCCCCCCGGTTGGGTGTACAGTATGTGCGAATCCTCTCCTTAGTTGTGAACGCATACGATGGTAATGATTGTGGCTGCTAGAGTGAATTACCATTTTACGAAGGATCCGTGGGGCCTGGAATTCCCACACACCGAGTTTTGACTGTTAGATGCGAGTGAAGAAGAATGCGTCCACGTGCCTTTACAACTCTAGACTACGCATAACTTACCTGTAGATCAACAGCCCCCTTGTTTTTTCGTGCTACACATAAGCTGTGTATTTTATGCAAAGGCAAGAGATTCTCAATATCGATACATTTTTCGACTCCTTTGAAAAAGGAAACCGCCTTAATATTAAAGAATGCGTGAAGAAAGAATCGGCGGCAAGATGGCAGAAAATTAACTAAGTCTTCCCTTGGTGTGGATTCGGGGGAAAATGGGAGTACCTTTATTACTTCGGTATCCTGTGATGAAACTTGACATTTGTGGAGTGTAAATAAAGATACACGTTCCGGCCACTGAAAGTGCTGGATAGGGGGCTGAGTGGGCCCAAGGCACTACTCAAACGAAACCTATTTTCCTGCAGAGTGTACCACAGCCACTTCTCTTCCATGTAGACAGTACTTCGACCTACGGTGATTCTGCCGTCCGTAAAAGTCATGAGGCCGTGCAACAAAGAGTTGGCATATAAAACAGTTTACTAACACATATAATGTAAGGTGAATGGTGGCAGCATCAGGTCGTGAATCCCTGCAGGGGACGTGGAGGGAAGCACACATATTTATCCTTGACAGTACATTGCTTTTCTTTTTTCGTTTTCCTGAGCACCGCAGCTGTCACGGGATGTCATGGGGTATGCAGGCTGTCTATGCGATAACGCTGCCATGCGCGGTGAGACAAAAGATAAACCCTGTAGGTGTAGTTGATTGAACATGTATACGCTCCGGCCACTTTAGCCTCTGGTACGCATTAGGTATGAAATAGATACTCCAGAGCCTTCTGAACATGGTGGCGAGGAGAAAAAGCTGGAACTTGACCGAAACTTGGGGCAGATGTCCAGGTTATGAAAGGCTGCTTAAGGATGTTTCAGAATTTCTTTTAACTGCGTTCTTCAATTTTCACAGTTTGAATTCTGGGCATCACCCCACGGTGTGCCGTTGAATTCATGTTTCGGCAAGATTGTACTCGACAAGGGGGCACGGACGAACACGAACCTTGACTGTCGGAGAAATATGTAGTGCTAGCGAGCCAGCAGACACCAGTGGCCGCGCCACTACGGGAGTTGAAAGTCCGCAGCCAAGGTGACTGCAGGCCTGACCGAGCGTGGTTTTCTTACTTTTGAAGGACGGAAAGGACGCGAAACAGTCCAGAGAAAGAAAGACGGTCATGTTTTACCGTCTCCGTTTTCTTTGTGGAAAGAATTTCCCATACGTCATCTATGGAGAACTTTTCTGGAAGCAAGAACACGAGGTAGAAATTTACATGATGATGGTAATCGCTTCTCAAAAATTCAGTGGTGCTGTTAATCACTCTCGTCTTATGTCTTTGTTTGGAACATCTGTACTGCACTGGACTCACTTTCTGTGTAAAGCAGTAAATAAGAGCTTCTTATGACCACGCCTATGGTTAGGGTCATGGAAACGTTCGGGCACGTGGTTTATATTCTGGTCTTCGTTTACATTGGAGTTTCTGGGATTATAGCTCGTTTTCCTTTTATTTCATATGACATACATCCAAGGTTTTGACCACAGTGTGTCTGCCATATTCTGTTCTGCATTGCCTGTGCCGATGTGTGTGTGTGTACTTGATAGTGCACTCTTATACTTTACTCTTCTTGTTCTGTCGTACGCTAAGGCTTGCAATCTTTTCACCTCCTTATGTTAATCTTGTATTATTCTAGAATTATTTAACGATACTGCTCCAATTGCTGAGGATTAAGCTTTTAAAATTGGCAGCCCTATTTTCATGTTCATAATCCCGTTGTGTTGTTTGCAATAAATAATGAATGAAACACAGAGGGATAATAGACATAAAAATTGCAGTTGCTGGTTCACCTTTCAAAACCCAGCAGAATAGTAATATGCGCTACTTGGGTTGGACGGTGTTTAACCCTTTAAACGCCTAATTAAATCCCATCTGCAATTTTCTGGCATTATTAGGAACTCACCATATTCTCCACATTAGCAGGATAAGGGTTAATTCCTTCACTATGAGCAGCTCTGGTTTGGTATTCAGTAGCAGAAGGGCACTGATATTGAGGAGGTGGCTAGTTTATATATCAACTGTGTACTTTTCGTGGGTTCATTATGACAAGCTTCCTGATCTGCCGATTCCCAAAAATTATCATCGTATATGACATAGTACCCATCTTCTCTGAGTCCTTAATCGGATTTCACGGGACTTCTGCATGAGAACACAGATTTGAATTCTATTGGGCATGACTTCAGGTTGCTTTCAAATTTATTGTACTTTATAAATTTGTAAAGACACTCAGTCAAAAGTTATAGGTATGACAAAGAAGTATTCTGAATCGGGTTCGTTATTTTTTTTTACAAAGAAGTCATGTCCAAAGTATCATGTTCCTGATAGGCTCCACCGAGATATTGTTCCATATCCATTTATTTCAAAGAATGAATCGTTTTGCGGATACGCATTACCAGATATAAAGCGCATGTAAGTGTATATACTGCTCGTCATTATCATGGTCTTGTGTTCGTGTGTCCTGCTCCGTTTCATTGTTTTGAATTGCATTCTTAGGGGTGATAGTTGTTGTAAAAGGTAAAGTTCACCCTAAATCAGGCCATGAAGGCCCAGAGGGGGAGTAAAGTTGTAGCTCTGTTCTTTAACCTCGGCGCTAGATAGGGCTGGGAGGTCAACGACACGCCTCGGCGCTTTACCCCCCTGAAAGAGACCCAGTTCCCATCGTACAAGAGACTGTGTGGGCCCCAGGGCTGGTCGGGACGTGTGCTGAAACCATCTTGCTGACCGGAATGCGATCCCGGACTGTTCAACTTTGCATTAAATATGAATTTCGTGTTGTTCTCGGGTTATCTGTTTGTCAGGTTTGGTAACTGTAAAGTACTAATTGTTTTCTGTGGATGTATAGAGGGAGCAATGAACCAACTCTTGATATCTGGGAAATTGAGTACTGAATGAATTTTGTGGTGTATTTCTGTGTGACCTTTGAAGACAGAACTAAGAAAAACAAAAGAACATAAATTAATGAACACTGACAAATAATGTACAAGAATGTGGAAAATTTTCTGAGCTCACTGAATAGTGCAAAAGTATGCAGAACTTTCTGCGCTCTATTAATGGCGCTTGACCGTGCAGTAATTTTAGAGGTTGAATGATTTAAACTTGAGGCTTTGAAAATGAGTCGTATCATGATCCTTACAAACACCTGTGCTTGTTATATCAAATACTGTCATGCAAAGTGTAACAAGTATCTTAAGAACTTAACAAGTGAATACCATTATTTGTTAGCGCTTTTTCAAGTGCACGGTTACATAACGTCATAAAAAACTGAGGGATAATGCAAGCAGTGAGTGTGGAAACTAATGAGCCTAGATTATTTTAAGGTACACGGAGGGGCTGATGAGAATTGCTTTCTACTGGGGTGGCCATACTTGGCCTCATTTGAAACTGGGTTCCCCAAGGACGTGAACCATCTGTAATCTCTGAGCTAACATGATTTTACCTCCAGTGAGTTCACAGTATGACTAATGACCCAGGCCATTTGTGCATTATATAAATTTGAATGGGACAGGACTCAGCAATGGCATCCTTGAATAAAAATTATATTTTAAGCAATATCAGTTTGGTGCGTACTCGAGACTGATTTCAATGTTTCATTTCAGGCTGCAAGATCAAGGCTTTGCGCGCCAAGACTAACACATACATAAAGACTCCAGTACGAGGAGAAGAACCGGTATTTGTTGTGACGGGGCGCAAAGAAGATGTTGCGAAAGCTAAACGGGAGATTCTGTCAGCTGCAGAACATTTCTCACAAATCAGGGCTTCACGTAAGAACAACTTAGGAGGTGGGGGACTGGGTGGTGTAGGAGGAAACTCCACTGCACCTCCAGGCCCTCCAGCAAATGTTCCTGGTCATGTCACAATCCAAGTCCGCGTTCCTTATCGTGTGGTGGGCCTGGTAGTTGGTCCGAAAGGAGCAACCATCAAACGCATCCAGCATCAGACACACACCTACATTGTTACACCTTCGCGTGACAAGGAGCCAGTGTTCGAGGTAACAGGTTTGCCAGAAAGTGTGGAGACTGCAAGGCGGGAGATAGAAGCTCACATCGCCATGCGGACTGGAAATGGAACCTTGGCAGGGAGCTTGAGCAGTGCAGTAGGACTTGCTGGCACACTGTTAGGTAGCACTGGTCTCATAGATGAGTCTCCAGACCTCCTGGCTTCCCTTTACAAATCTGGCCTTGGATCATTGTTTAGTAATCTGGATATCAGTCTGACACCCACTACTCCTGCTGCAGCTACTGGTCTTACAGATGCGACCATGCCCATCGCCTTCCCCACCATGACATCGTCAACTGGCAGCACAGGCGCCTTCTCATCATCGGGGTCTTGCAGCTCCTCTTCAAGTTCATCAGGTTCTGGTGGCCAAGGGAGTCGCCTAGGAGACTTGGTATCTATCTGGAATGGCAGTCTGGATCGTGATGAAGGACTTGGAGAATCTCCATCGTTTGAGACAGCCACTGCCCCCTCCAGCATCTGGTCCTTCCCATCGGGTGGCTCGTCTGTTCCAGTAACACGACCATCTCCTGCAGCATCTGTTTCACCTACTGACTCACTGACAAGCCTGGGAAGTTTGGGAGGGCTAGTAAGTGGCAGTAGTGGCGGGGCTGGGAGTGGTGGTCGTCGTGACTGCCTTGTGTGTGGAGAAAAGGAAGTAGATGCTGCCCTGGTTCCATGTGGACACAATCTGTTCTGCTTGGACTGTGCCAATCGAGTATGTGAGGCTGATGCCACTCCTCTTTGCCCTGTCTGCCAGCTCCCCGTTGCACAGGCTATTCGAATCTTCTCGTAAGACCCATTACACAGGCTATTCGAATCTTCTTGTAAGATATAGAAATGAAAGCAGTATGCTAGTATTAGGATTTCCATTGGTAAGGTTGTTCTTAAAACTATCTGCTCTGAAAATCCAGACTTACCTATTCACTGCACACCATGCTGGCAGCACATAGGTTTAAAAATAGATCATTTGGAGACACAGCCTTTGACAGAATGTATCATTGCCAGAGGAGTCTGGGTAAAGAGAAAAATTGTATACAACGAAAGAGTAAATTAAATTATTTAAATCTATATTTTATGTTAAATATTTTTGTTTGAATGTTTAAGTTTTGAATGTGTGGAGTGTGATTTTTCCTTTTTCCTACACAATATTCGGGTACATTCTGTGGAAAGCAGGTCTCTGTCATTAATAAAAACTGAAATAATAATAATAATAATGCATGCCACCGCCCCCACCCCCGCCCCAACACAATAATAATGTGTGGGGAAATTCATCCAAATCAAGAGTGCATATTATATTAATAATATTAATAATATCACACATTTTAAGAGTATTATAAAATATTTTAACGAGATTTAGATTTTTGTATTATGTGTATGTGTGGATGTGGAAGTAGATTCAAAACAAAAAAATTCCTAAAAAAGACACATTGACTGGAAACTTCTCATGTGAGATTTTCTTTTATTTCTTATATTTTTTTGTGTGGGGAATTCCATTTCAATTGGTAGGAAATTTTCATTATTTATATGATAATAAAAGTAATATAAAACAATGTAAAAATAACAGCACTCAGTCAGACAGAGGACAGCGTTCCACTAGCTCTGGCTGTGATTCTTAAAACTGCCATCGGCAGCGCTAATGTTGCGTTGCGTCCACCATTCTTGAAAGCGGCTGTTGCAACCATTCAGTACCCAAAAGGGGGCAGGAAAACTTGGTGATTTAATTATGATTAATATTATGTATTATTACTATTATTATTACCACTCACCATCATCAATCATATCATGGTCATCATCAGCATCTTATCATCACCATTCTCATGTAAACTATTATAGCATTGGAAGTAAGGTCAAACTGAAGGAGTCATTCCTTGTTATTGCCTGGATATTTATGAATAGACATATCCCTTGTTAGCCGTGTTGCTTGTTCTGTTTTCATGTGATATAGCCATAAGTTATTGAAAGAGTATTAATTATGAAATTATTTATCTAGAATATCCTTACATTTATTCTCATAAGAAATCAGGCATTGCTGTATGTAGTTAGCATTGCACATCACTTGCCAAGGCTACCTTTTTTATCCATGTGCAGTTTTGTGGCGATGATGACATGACTGACAGATCTTTGGCTACATACATGGCATGCACATTATTTAAAAGAAAACTAAGTTTACAAAAGAGAACTGCTCAATTACTTATGGATGACTCCCTTGATCTAAATGGATTTTACTCTCCGCATTCCAAAGAGGCGGTGAGGAGATTTTTGCATATTAACGTAATTGTCCTCTATCTCAACTTCTTTTTTATATATATATTTATATAATATAAATAATTAACTAAATAATTGCCACCCTTGTCCTCTGCCTGGCTGAGATGTGGCGTGCCTCACAACTAGTTTCAGTATTTTTATTTTATTATAATTATTATTGATGTTCAGGAATGATTGTGTATTATTTTTTGGCATGTGTGTAGCTGTAAGAGTGCAAGATTTATTATAAAAAGTGACAACAAAGGAGAAAGGAAGTCCACCATAGCAAAGGTACAAGATCTTTTGTTTTCTGTCATGGTAATTTAAACATTTTATTTTTTTACCTTTTTCATGATAATTATTACAGTAGCATCCAGTACATGTAAGTTAGTATTGGGGGTGGTTTTAAATATTGCAGCTGAGACAGTAGTGTGAACAGTTGTTCATTGTTACTTTCAATGATGCTTGTGCAGATTTGCAGAACTGATGCAGACAAATCACTTTTTAGTGTATGCTTTGGAATTCTTTGAAAAATTTCACGTTATGATGACAAATGTGTAATTTGAAATTGAGAGTTGCATGATTTATTACCAGCCCCTGGAATGATGCTTAGCATGATAGACAATTTTTGCATTTTTCTAGGTAAATTTCAACTATAGGAACAATTGCAAATGTATACTGTGGCAAATTCTTTCTCCCCTTGATGAGTTTGCACAATATTTAAATACATTCAGAGTAGTAGTTTAGTGTTTTTCTATTTTATTATGATCCTATATATATTATACTATATATTATATATGACGTAGCTATAAAGAAATATTAGTGACACTGGAGAAGTTATTTTTTATGTTAGTCTGCTCAAAATGTGACAGGCCCAGAGTGAACTTTTCATTTGAGACTGCAGTGGCCATCTTGGATTCGATTTGAGTTTCGAAGAGCTATCGTTTTGTCTTCCTAGGGGTCCGGTTGAAGAAAGCCTCCATTGCATTTTAATTTTAATTGACAGATTTACTTTTAGGAAGAAAATGGGGGCACCATAGGATTGAGTTGAGAGATAATGCATTTCCTGTTTCTTCAAACTGTTGCAGAATTAGTTTCTTTTTCAGATTTGTTTTAAAAAGCAAGATACAAATTAATGGATGGAGGTTGCTTAAATGAATGTTGGTAGACCCATGGATAGTGCTGCTACCTTCAAATCAAAGTGTGAAACTAGTTTCAATGCAATAATTAAAGGCAGGATCTCTGTATGCAAATAATTTAATTTAAATAATAATAGATGTTTTAAAAGAATTGTTGATGGTTCAGTCAAGTTTCTTAAAAGTGTTACACTTCTTTTTGTTTGGTGTGTCAACAAATCAGATCCGAGGCATTCTGTCAGCTTGACTGGACAGAAAGTCACAGTACAGAAGGTTCCCCAGCTCTGCTTCGATTGTAAAAAAATAAAAAAAAAAAAGGGATATAATACTAATGGAGAGGGTTAAGTGAGAAAGACAGAAATAGAGAAAAGAACTGTAAATGCAACTAGCTTTTGACTGAAGAGGTGTCAACATTTAGCATTGTTATCATTCTTAATGTGTAAAAAGGTCCAGGCCTAATTATATAATATATATTTAAAAAAATACTTTGAAAATGTTACGTGGTGTTTTCCAGCTTGGATGCACAAAATATACATAACATTTATTTATAATATATAATATAAATAATAAATCTTAGACATCTGATTTTGTTGGCTCCTTACCAGAAGCAGAGGACTGACTTGCTGCAGCTACCAAGGGAATTAGCAGTTGCGGATTTACAAGTGAATCATTATTACCACGTTCTGCCTTGCAAAATTAATATTGAACACTTAACATTTTTCTAACTCTGAAAGCAATAATTACATAGTTGATGTTGCAGCAGTTTGGTCTTTAGCAGCTGGTATCAAGGAAACGGAAAAGGAACCTGCTCACCATTATAAAAACATTATGAATATGAACAAATACTTCTATTTAGTATGTTTTTTTGTGTGTGTGTGGATGTGTAGACTGTTAAAAAGAAGTATCATAGTGTAGGTCTTGTGTTTGAAAACCTGGGCTGAAAGTCACTACATGTGGCACACAGTTAATTTACGGTTTAAATCCTTGCATAGTATTATATTTAACCGCTACTAAAAAGCAAATCCTTCTAATATGAATGTTGTTTGACAGTGTCAGATTTGTCTTTTGCGCACAAACTGTCGAGAAAATGGTTTTTAAGGGCAGTGCTGTAAGAAAATACCTGATGTTCACTTGACTTGGAGATTCAGAACATAGTTGTTATATTTATAAAACGCTTGCACCAAGCCTAGTTTTTAAAAACACAAGATCAACAGGAATTATGCCAAGTGTTTTGTATTGTAATGCTGCCTTAAAACAGGGGACAGGAAATTTGGAGACCTTTTTTGCTGTTGGCCAGAAAAAAATATGAATATGAGACGTAATATATTCTACGTGACTATGGGTGAAGTGTCTGAATAGATGGTTATGATGCCCAGTTTTATCTGCTACTTGAATTCTGCAGATATTTGAGTAAAGAACTGGAAAGTCATCGCTACTTACTTTCATAATAACTTATCAATCACAGTAATCCCACCAAGAAAACCGTTTTGGTTTCACGTGTCTTCCTGTTTCTTTTTTCTTTTTTTTTCGAGTTTATGAACACACGTGACAACAACCAAATGAAATTGTTTCCTTCCCTGTTTATTGCAGAGTGGCATACATGAATTTGAAGTGTTGTATAAAATTATGTTTGTTTGGTCTTGAAATTCTATTACATATTTCCCTATTTTTTAAAAAATATATTATTTGCTTATATTCTTTCACATTAATTAGCACAGCAACAAATACACACACACATACCCATATCAAAGCTTTACTGTGATTTGAAAGACTGATTGTGTGTTTTTTGAAAAAAGAAACAAAGATAGAAAAATAAAAAATAGAGAAAAATTGCCAATGATTGTGAAACGAGGAAGTTAAACTCGTTGCTGCAAGTGGTTGACTACATCTGCTATGTTGATACAAACAGCAGCCTCATTTTGCAGTTGTGTCAAGTACATTTTTAAAACCGTGTATTATACTTAAGAAACAGAAAACAAAAAAATCCGCCAACAGCAAAGTCTGGTCATTTCTTTTCTGCTTTAATGGCCATTAAAAATGCCATAATGTTTTATATTTATAACAGTAATAGTTGTATTTGTACTATTACAGTTTTGACAACAGCACTAGCATTTCACTAAGCAAACAGTTTTTTTAGGAGTCTTGCATGACCAAGAAACATTGTATCTTTGTAATACCCCAAATACTCTTTGATGACATGGATAGAATAACAGTTGAGGCAATCCATGACTATACTGGATGCAGCACTAGTGACTCTAGTGTCCTTAGAGAGGATGTCTTTGGTGTTACAATAACAGCTGGATACATTTCCTTGTCTAACATGAACTCATGTGACTCCATGAATAACTTCCAAAAGTGGCTATCATGAAAATAATCACTGTGTTTTATGTCAGATGATGGAGGGAAGAAGAGATCAGTTTTTGGACTATTGAGGTGCCCAGATTCCATGAACTGTTCTATGCAATAATTTGGAATCTTAGAAAAGAGTATGCTGTCAGTTACAATTGCCTGAACACTTATCTGTCCTGATTTGCCTCTGCTCTCCTGGTGTAGTATTTTCCCTCTCATGATTGTATAGTGCTGACCATGGTAACTGTAGTTTCTAGTACATAACATATTAGAGCAGAGTATGAGTATAAAACAATGGCTTATGTGTTTCTTGAGGTGCATTGTTGTGGAAGCAAATTTGCTTGTTCAGATATAATTATGGAACTCGAGAGATGTTTTGTGTAGGAAACCATATAATGTTTTTATTCTTGATTTTTATATAAATATATATAAAAACTTCGAGAGACAGTACTAATGTTAGGTTTGGGATGACAGTCTGAATATTTGTGGAACTTGTTTGAAAATGCTTGTATTGTGTGTGTATGTGAGTAGTGGACATGCACAGTGGATGAAATGCAAGTCCAGTAACTAATGTAACAATTATGAACCACAGATTCTAAATGAATCGGGTGCCAAACTTATGTACACCATGAAAGAAGTCCCAAACCTGGCAATGTTGTTTATCTCTGAATTTTGTAGTCTATGATCTGAAAGTTGCACCACACTACTCTCAGTCAGGCTATAGGAGAGCCCACAAACCCCCCTTGGCCCACGAACCAATAGAGTTTGCTCAATGCCCCTTGTTTCCTCCACCATTCCACTATGCAATACTCTTAATGCTATTTACATTATATTTTCAATTGAGGTGTAAGACATGGATCTTGAGGCCAGTTTGTACTGAATAATATATTGGGGGAGGGAGGGGGCTTGAAGCCCCCATTTGGGACCCTCTGCTAGATTGGAGGGTAGGTATGTGCAACTTCATGCGTTGTTGTGAGTCTGGTACAGAGTGAATATGTCTTCATGGTATAAGTAACATATATTTACACTCATTCACATATAGATTAACATTAATCTTTCATAATATATGTATTAAATTACCACATTAAAAGTTACTCCCCGCCCCCTTATATGCTCAGTATAAAGAAACAAGTATTTGCCCTTTTTAAACTCAAATCCAGAACTATCAGGGTTGTGTGTGTGTGTGTTTTAAATATTTTACAAAAGTTTACGTATTTAATGAAAAATGTTTAAGAATCATACATAGGTTTGTTTATTTGGAGATGTGTTTATACCCAAAGAGAATAATAATATACTCAGCCTAAATATCTAGATAGTTCCATGCAAAATTCTTCACATATATTTTTATTATACATGTTTTAATGTGCGTAAGATAATCTTTGAACAAATGTATTTTGAAGTTCAACATATTACCTCCTTTTTGGGTAAAAGAGTACTTAAATAATGTATGTTAATTTTTTCATGTTTGCTGATATTTTATTTTTCAGACTTGTGAATAAATGATTCACTAGGAATGATTCTCTAGAAAATAAACCGTATTTGTAACTGAACTTCGATGTATAATTCATTTTAGCTTCTTTGAGACAAGGCACCCAATCCTTTCATGGACATGTTTTTGTTTAACCCTTTGCGGCCAAATGGTTGTTGTGTGTACCGCCTGGATTAACACTGAAAAAGCTGCATGCGTCCCACACAGGGCACTTATGCGTTTTGTATGATTCTCACAGTAAATAGCGATTGTTTCCCACCACAGCCTTCTCGGATTGGTCCTTCGAATGGAAGCAAACACTGCTCTGTGTGAGTTTCGAAACGAATATTTTTGTAGGTGTGTACTGTCGATTAATTTCAGGGCCGTGCCATGGCTCAGTCTCACCGCAGAGGCCCGGGCTCGATACCAGGCCAGACCATGTGAAATTTGTGGCGGTCATCGGTTGTCGCCTGTCACTATCATTCCACCCATGCTCCATACTCATCTTCGTCAACTAGTACAGGTCGCCGTTACCAGGACAGACGAGCTAACCTACTGAAAAGCAGTGCTCTTTGGGAAATCGTGGAGCATTGGAGAGAAAAGTACTCTCATTTCATTATGAATTTCAGCGTTCAAATGGTTAAGTTGAATGAAGAAAAGAACCATTTCTCACCATTACTTGTATTCCTGTTTTCATAATAATTTTTCGTGAAATTTCTCGAGTAATAGCATCACGTATAGCAATAAGCTTGCAACCATTTGCTTCTGGTATTGCAGCCAGCAACTCTGGTTAGCCGAGACTTGATGCTGCTTCGAAAGTATCGGTGTATCGAAGGGCAAAATGTCCGATCTACATATCAGGCACGCTGAATTGCCTAATCAAGGAATAATTAAGTTTAAAATTCATTATTCTTGGTGTTATGGATATGAATGTTGTGCCGTTGCAAAAGAGCTTGATATGTCCAGGATAATTCTGGTACATCTGGAATGGCTGAAAGTATTTCATGCAGTAAAACAAGTGTGATTTTTTAGAGCTGACACTTTATTCCTAGGGTCCTGAAAACAAGGCAGCATATTCTTTGACCTGTAAGTTGTATATGAATACAAAATATGTCCATTATTGTGGGGAAACCAAACAGCAGCTAGCATGAAAAACAGGGTCCCTCCGCATTGATTGTCCGATTTGGGTGAAATGCAATGCTCAGACATCTGAACGTAACTTTACTGGGCATTTGTGACTTTCGTTAAAATTGGCGCAGAGGTCATGGGATAGCTCAGTCGGTATAGGGACTCGCTAGGACGAGATTTTCCGCGTCCGTCCAGACTGGTCCTGGGTCCCACCCAACCTGTAAAATGGGTACCAGGTATTTTTCCCGGGGGTAAAGCGCTCGGAGTGTGGTGTTGACCATCCATCCACATCTAGTGCCGAAGTAAGGAAAGAGTAGAGCTATACCTCATCGTCGTCTCTGTGCCTACTAAACCTATTCTAAGATGAACTAATTTTTTTGTACCTTTGCAGAGAAGGCCAATACGCGTGTTAGTGAAATTACATTTTCGCGTGTACCGTGTAGTACGATATTTAGAAACCAAAGAATGTGTTGAGACGATGTGTATTTACTGCGCGATATGTACTTAATATTTAAATACCGTCGTGCTCATTATTGTCTCTTAGCGTGCAATGGCTCATGCGGTTGGTCGTCGGCCTCTCATTGCGGAATTCGATCCCAAGACAGTCCATGTGAATGCGTAGTGGACAAGTGGCACTGGGACGGGGTTTCTTTCCCCCAGTATTTGGGTTTTACCCCATAGAGTATCATTCCATATTCCTCTTCATCCGAAGCTCTTACCGGAAGGAAAAACGGATGAGAACTTTCCAAAAAGAAATGCCGCGTCGGAAGTCGGGAACATTGGATAGAAAATTAGAGTAGATCCGGATCGTAAACATTTTCTCGCTGTAATTGTACTTCACCTTTTTTATGGCTTAAATTTTTCCCCCAAATTGTCATATGCATACAAAGTATAATGTATTAATGTTTTATTTGTACGTAAATAAATAGGTAGTCTAAAACAGCCGGTTGTAGAAATTTTTGTTTCTACTTCAAACTACCAATATCGCCTATTTTCAAATAAAAATCCAATTATCCGGATGGCTGGTTGTCCCATTTAATCCGGATAAATGGAGTTCTACTGCACTACAGCTTTTTAAGGCCGTGCCTTCCCTGAAGCTTATATTCGATGACCTGCTTGAAAGTTTCCTTTTTTTTTTTTTTTTTTTTTTCGAGCGAAAAAAATTATCGTTTAGTGCAAATGCAAGAGTATTTCTTGCTTATAATAGATCAAAGGAGATTTAATAATGACAATTTTTCCGCAGTTCGATCCACTCTAATGTGTATGAACTGAGATGCTGTTGAAATATGGTTGTGTGGATGTAGTCTTTGCTTCCTTCGTATCCAGTGTTGGCCTAACAGCATCGCGGCAATGCCGGGAAACTAGCTGACTAAATTAACTTTATCGAATAGAGTCCGTAGGAGGTTAATAGTTGGTCAGATGGTTACAAAATTCTCGACTCTCGGAAACCAACAGTCAGAACGTTTAACACGAACCCACCTGTGGGCCTTTTCCTTAGGTGAACAGAGGTAACATAACGACGCCCTATTTTTAAGATCTATTTTAATAGTACCTTTCCATATAAGTGTCTGACCCTCCAGTGGTCTTTTTCTTCTGAAAGTTTTATCCATTTCTCAACTGTTCGATGCATGCCACATTCTTCTCCCATCACAACCTCCTTTACTTGATCTCCTTGACATATATTTATGAATAAAATCATGTGTCGTTTCATTATGCTGCTTTCTAGAACTGATACCATGTGTTATGAATGTGATACTGTGTATTGTGAATGTTAATTTACGCGAAACTAAATGTTTTCCAAGAACCAGGAAAATAAATAATTGTAATAGGCATCCTAATTATTAACTGCATGTGGTGCAGTGGAAGGTATTTGGTTTTAGTGACTACGGCAAAAGATCTGCACAGTATTAAAAAATACAGCAGCCTTTAAATGAAGTATTTAACATTTCTTAACGTAAGAATTAAAGAGTTTTAGTGATTCTGTTCTAATTTGTCGAAAATTGTCAGATATATCGCTACTATTTGTTGCTTAGTTCATCTACTTAAATCAGTGTTTCTCAACCGCGGCCCGGTACCGGGCCCTGGCATCAATTATAACGGGCCGCGAGAGGTTCTCCTGGAATTTGTCATTTTGGTTTTCTAAGCAGTTTTCATGAATGAATATTTTATAGTGGAAATATTCTGAGGAGAAAAATATTCGTGAATGTGTCGAAAAACTCAGACCCAGATGTTGGCCTGAGGTAACTACAATATGCTACAAGATTTCATTAGTCCGGTGATTGATAACTAATTTAAAAGTAATTTTATATTTGTCAACATGCCACAGCATGTACATAAGTGTACTAATACTCTTTATGATTATGCCATAATTAATTATTAATACTTATGTTAGTTTATGCATGAACTTAAAAAAACGGAAAAGTATTTACGAGTAAATTGTTGGGACCAGGCCCTCGTCTTATGAAAAAAAAAAAAGAATTTGCCGGGCCGCGGTCTCACAAAGGTTGAGAAACACTGGCTTAAATCATGATCTCCATTTTACGTAGGGTTGTGTTTAGTACGGTGGAATAAAATTGGCTCTAAAAAAAGGGTCACTTTGAAATCGCGTTTAAGTTACCCATGTAATACATTTTGGTCTTTACTGCATCAAGTTCCTCCCTCCTAACTAAATTTAAACAGTAATCTCTTCTACATAATTTCGGTAACCCCATATTCCACACACAGCCCCTGCCCTTTAAGTGAATAACGAATTCCATAGAGCAGTGTCCTTGAGAATTTAGTAGTTCCTCATCTAGTCAACTGTATGTTATGGAACGCGAAAGTTTATTACCATGTTCAGAACAGTCCGCCACTTGTTCCTATTCTGAATAAGATTAATCCATTCCACGCTCATCCGTTTTAGTACTACACTTCCGTCTTCTCCCATACATTTCAAGTGATCTATTTTCTTTATCCGACGCTATGCAGTCATAGCAATTGAAAGCTTTATTAAATAACACGTTCTATACTTCATGTTTCCCTACGAAAACTTTACATTTTTCCTTTCACCCACTTTCCTCAGCCCTCTCGTCCTCTTTGCCTCTACACCCTACCTAAGAATTTGCAATTTAGGTATCGCGTAGTTTAGTTTTACATTAGATGTACGCATTTTGAATAGTGCATCTACAAAATACGTCATTTTCAGTGTTCGCCAAGTTCGTATTTTAGAGAGTAATTGTCTATCTTATAAAGCAGTTAGAACCCGGCTATTTCAAGTTGTGCATAGACGGGCCACAGGCTGGTTATTCGGACTTCTGTTGATGTAAAGGAAGAGGACTTTCCTTCTTCGCCACAAGGCATGGTGCATCTCTGTCGTATTGATAAAGGATTCTCTTCTCCAGATATCGCATATTTATTTAGTACCGATTTAACGAATGCATTCAGTTTGTTACATTTACGTTTACCCTATAGTTAGGGTTTCCGGGTCGACAAACGCGTTGAAGTTCAAATGTGAAACTTTTCGGAACAGTCCATATTTGATGATATTTGAAGTCTTGTTTAGAAATTATCTTTCACTAAATGACGTGAAATTGTTACTGAATTTAATACACCTTGTAAGTAGTGTAATCTTGGGTTCAGCACGTGATTCATCAGTGATTTCAGGACATCCATGACCTTACTATTATTAGGTAAGAAGAGTGTAATAGTAAATGTTATTGCTTTATTTACGCTTTTACGGAAATTTTGTCTGTCATTATTGATATGCAGATCAGAGCGTAGCCTGTCTTGCGACGGGTCCGTGGCTACTTCAAAAGCGAATTCACCTTGAAAATGCTATCTAGTACTCACTCTTCCAAATTTCAGTGTCTTCTGTTTCCCTTAACGTCATCCACTAACTGCTTGCTTGTTCCTCCCTTACTTTCCTTTCTGTGTTTCCTTCAATAATGTGGTGTATAAGGCAGTTGTTACATAAAATGTGACCAACCCTGTCAGTCTTCCTTCGTCTTATTGTAAGACGCTCATTTTCTCCTTGACTCTGTGTAATCCTTCTTAACTCATCTTCTCCATAATTTTCTAGGACCATATTTCAAAACTATCAAGTATTTCTAATCTACTTTTCGAAGTGTTGAAGTTTCTGCACCTAAAACTGTGCTCTAAATGTAGATTAGTTCCCTTTTAAATTTTTTTTAGCCCGGTTTTCTGGCGAAAAGAGTCTTTGTGCTTTTGCTGTGGCAGTCCTGGATTTCATTTCACGAGTAGATTTGCATCACTTTTTATCGGGCTACCCGGCGGGGGTTCGTTTGCTGGGACTTTTGAGAGAAAAGTAGTAGTATATCTGGGTTCCTTTTTTGGACCCAGAGGTCATTAAGATTTTAAGTCTGGGGTCCACGGCTCCCATGATCCGACATGGGACAAAAAAGGGCCCGTCTATTAAGGCCGAGGTGCATCGGGGCTGAGAGGCCCCGAACCCAATTGCTATCTATCTGTCAACAATAGGTGTGGGTATCAGTCAATAACACAACACAACAATTCATATTGTGTTATTAACTGATACCCACACCTATTGTTTATATACACACAACGGGGATGGCTCATTTT
>Ga0123352_10005720_pt1 | contig 18826 bp, 20 predicted proteins | sample TergutLab28metaG_FD_89700 | JGI IMG/M metagenome (GOLD analysis project Ga0123352, IMG submission 89700) | Labiotermes labralis P1 segment gut microbial communities from Petit-Saut dam, French Guiana - Lab288 P1 | ecosystem: Host-associated > Arthropoda: Insects > Digestive system > Gut ... | reverse complement strand
GTGTCAATGCACTTTCACTAAATTCTGTTTTTTGAAATATATGTGAAGACTATAATTAAATATAAGTGAAATTTAAAGTGTTCATAGTGTGACAGAATGTACCTGAAGTGGGAGTGGCTGCAAGCTACTGAGGTATGGTGCTGCAGCAGTCAGCACTTGATCAATCTCACGCTCTTGCAGGTTCAAGTGCACTGCCAGATCTCCCATCTTACTCAGCAGTTCCTTCTGGAGTTTAAAGAGTTGGGTGAACCTGTATGATGAGCCCGTGTCCTTCTTCTTGCTTTCCAGGCAAGACTTCGTTAAGATTTGACACAGGGGTGGTAACACTTGCCTGGAGAGAAAACAATACACAGTTTATCATACAGCAAATAAAAAACCAAATAAGAAATTAAGGCTAATGTACACACCACAAATCAGATTTCCTTGTCTAGAATTCTCACACTAAGGCATGACCTCTGAACATTACTTTGTTAGTAAATGAAACCAATGTTGAGGATTTTCATGGAAAAAGCTTGTGAAGCAGCTACCTGATAAATTAAAACAGGAGATAAAGGAAGGACGATATTGACAAATGGAAAAGTGTAAAGGTAAAAGGGCAATGGTGTCCTTGTCCATGGCATGAAGGCATATAAGGGGAACAGAGGTATAGCTCCACCTTCACTTAACCTCAGTCCTTGATGGTTGTGAATGGTCAACTTCCCACCCTAAACACTTTACACCTTTTTTCAGGCAATTTCACGCACAATTTGTGACGGACAAAGTGGCACTGGGACAAGTTTTTGTCTCAGATCTTCTATAATCCCCCAGCAGTATCATTTGACCAATGTTCCATATTCGTATGAGATCTGTTCAAAAAGTTCTCAGACTGATTAAATACACCAAACCATGTAAACAAATCCTAATGAAAATAGCCCCTTCTGCATTAATACAATGTTTCAGTTGTTCCCAGCACTCCATACACAATTCTGAATAAGTTTTAATTAACTGTTGGAATAAGTTTTGTGGCACTTCTTTTACTGATAAAAACTGATGTTTCTTTACACTAACTTTCAATTTCAGGACCAGGAAAAATCCTGCTGCTCAGAGTTCAGAGCTGGATGGCTAAGGAACCCCTCCAGATTTTTGTGAAAAACTTATTGATGGAATGCACTACGTGCAGGGAAGCATGATCATGATACAGAAACCAGCTGCATTCCCACCAGATTTCCAGTTATGTCTTTCATACCACTTCTCATAGATACCATAAAATGGTCAGAGAGAATTCTTGATTCACTGTTGATATCTACAAATGAACTCATAATTCACCAAATCGCAACAATCACAGAAAACAATAAGCATGCTTTTCACATTGATGGCTCTTGGCACTCGGATGCCCACAGTGAAGATTACTGATTCATTTCAACATCATGCCCATATACCCATGTCTCATCACCTACAACTTGTTGCAAAAGTTCTGTGTAAAGGTGCAGTCAGTGCTCCTTTTGTTTAAAAATGAAATGTAGTCAAATGAACTTTGCAAAGAGATATGCCGCATGCCCAGATTTTCAGTCAAAATTGTGATACACAAACCTATATGTACACCAGTATCTTACATCAGGGATGTATAGATCCAAGGTGCCAAATTGCCTAGGCTACTAAATTTTTTATGGTAATGACTATTATATGTGGGCCCTCAGCATGGAACTTGCTACATTTCATCCTGCTTAAACTTTTAAGGTTGCTCCTATGTTTTTGGAAAATTTATGGCCCCTGACACCATTTCTTGTACTGTTAATAATCAATCTGAACTCAATAAAGCCCTGATGGCATTGGTTTTTCATCAGTTAGAAATGGTGCTATTCTTCCCGTGATGCTTGATAACTCTTAAAACACTTGTACCATTACAATGCTGCTGATTGGCTTAAAGCCTCAGCACCAAATTGCCACTTTTAACAAAATGTAAGTTTCTTAGTGGTTTTCCTCACTTTTGTAACCAAATTTAACACAAATGCACGGTTTCATTAATTGAATTTTAAAAAAAAGTGTTCATATACATTTAATTTAAATAAAATAACTGTTATTACTGGACAACAAAACATGTTTGGACTCAATGGAGAACACCAACAGGATTCAGACAGCCAATTAAACCATGCCAAATCATCACGTGCTTGTCACGTGATTTTAAATGGGGGCTGTGCATGAAGTCACATGGCCTTTTAGATGAGCCTTCATATTTCATTCATCTGCACTGATACCATATAATCTCAGCAACTGTCAGCAACCCTAAGCAAAACACCTCTCTCTCTCTCTCTCTGCCCCCACGCCCCTCCCTTTCCACCTCAGGGACAGGCCACGCAAGTGGGTATGTGGAAAGAATGAAAGGGACATATAAAACAAAAATTATGAACATTTTTTAGGGGGATTTGGGTTTTCAGGTGAGACATCCCCGTTGTAATGAACAGTAATATATAAAATATACAGTCTAACACAACTTTCAAATAAGAAATTATTATTAGAAGATATACTTCACATCATATTTCACAGCTACATGTTTCGGCTCATTTCTATGGAGCTATCTTCAGGCTGAGCTTTTAAAAAGGTATAGTATACAAATGACAATGTTTTGTTGATTATGAGATTACGAGATCAGCCTGAAGATGGCTCCATAGAAACGAGCCGAAACATGTAGCTGTGAAATATGATGTGAAGTATATCTTTTAATAATAATTGCTTATTTGAGAGTTGTGTTACACCATATATTTTATATTTTACATATTACTGGAGATTTGGGTATTCTGATTTTTGAAAAATGAATACACATGGTTTTAAATGTCTGAAGCTCTGACCTCCTGCATTTTTAGTGGTATGTAACTTCAGCAATAGCCAGAACATCACACAGTAACTGTGCCAACATTCCATGAAATGTTTCCACTTACTTCAGTGTTCGTGACCGTATGAAATCTTTAGCTGTCTTGGCAAGTACACAGAGAAGACCGAAACTGCGGTTCACCACCAGATGATCTGATGTCTCAGTGAATCTGCTGACAAACGGTGACCAGATTGCATGTACAATTGGCAGTAACTCATTCTCCCATGTCTCCAAGATCAGCAAGCCTTCCTGTAGTATGGCTAGAACAAGCAGCTTCTGTTCCCTCTTTTTGCTTGGAAGGAAATGTATACATCTTTTAAGCACAGAAACTGTCATTTCCACAAACAGTGGTAATTTCTTTTCCCTGTCACTTTTTACTTCACCACTTTCATTACACTTTTCACTATCACTGTCACTACCATCAGCATTACGCATGAAATCTTCTGACCGTCTTTCACAACAATGGTAATCAATAATACCATTAACAACTTGTGAGGTTTTCACAGTTCTTTCAACCAATTCCAGAGTTTCTACTTCTTTGCTGTCATCACAATTATTATCCTTTATCCATCGTCTCACAGATAAAACAAATGTGTAAAACACGCGGAGGAAAGAGACAGCATTTCGATCCCGTAAGACATCACAGCTCTGTAACAAAACCTGAAACACAGAAAATATTAATGTTTACCCTATGAGAAAAATTGTTAAGCTGCAATGATAAGTGTGCTGTGAAGCTAGGATGGAAATGTTCTTCTGAAAGTAATTTGTCCATGACCAATGTTACAGAAATGCAAAATATACACAAACTGAACTAAGACAAGAAGTTATGTGAACAATTATGACATCTATTTGCCTTCACACTTGCACTGTGTAGAGAAGGCACAAGGCATTTTGAATAATTATGCTGCTCAGTCATTATCAACAAGGGTGTATGTATTTCACTAGGATGAATTGGCCAGGAAATGAAGCTGACAGTTCATCCCCACGCAATCCTGCAGAGTAAAATGTATGCACCTTTCATTATGTTGTGCTTATACAAAGGGGTATACTTATACTTTGCACTTTTATATTTGTTTGTCAATGCCAATTTCTTGGTCTACTTTCACCCAAACACTTCTCTACTCTACCAAATGCAACACTGTGACGTTACATTTACCCGTTTACTTTGTAAAATATGCAGTTCATGGCAGACAGTTAGATGAACTTCTTCTTTTTTTTTGCATTGGCCCAACAGCCTGATAATGTGTCTTGGACTCCAGATCCCCCTGGCAGCAGGTTTTGAGAGATGTGATGTTTCATGGGAAGAAGTCAGTTCCTTGCCCAACCCCAAACATGGAGGACCAGGTCCCCATATTTATGACCCAGCTATACACCTAGGCATTGGAAAGTTCTTGACCTCAGGAGTGCTGTCACTTCCTGTACTCACAATAAGTGTGGGCCCCTTAAGAGGTCAAATGAACTACCTAAATCTAATTTGTGCCATGGTTAAGAATGAATGGAGGTATACATCTACTCCCCCTGTATGCCTTCATGGTTTGTACAAAGACACCTTTACCTATACTTTAAATAACTTAAATTTTAATAACCTAGTAAATGAATCCTGCTGTTTAATCCTGCCAGTTTAACAATTTATTACATGATAACCAAAATGGAAAGAAACGTGCAATCTTTTGCAATTTGTTCCTTAACTCAAAAAGTATATGCAAGCTTTAGCCCACCTCAACATAGAAACCCTTAGTGGCCCTTTTCACATAAGCTGATAGTCCAATTCTGCCTATGTACAGGTCATCATTCCTTTTGCCACACTTCACACTGCTATTATTACCCTTGCACAAAGGGTTGCACTGTCATCCACACATGTCCTGCAAACATAATCCTTCACATACCCCACAGGAACAGACCCAAGGGCATGACACAGGAGTGTGGGGTCCAGGAGATTGGGTCACCACCTGATATCATGCCTTTGAATTTATTCCTGTGGTGTATGTGAATGAGTACATTTACAGAACACTTGTGGACAGCAGTGCAACCCTTCCTGCAAGGGTAACTGAAGCAAGCTGAAGTGTGGTGAAAGGATTATTGACCTGTACATAAACAGAACTGGCCTATTGGGTTGATGTGATCAGTGTTCAAGCAGACTAAAGACCGCATAAACTTTTTGAGTTAAGGAACAATGCACAATAGACTGCACATTTCTGTCCGTTCTGTTATCATGTAATACATTTTTAAAACAGGAACAGGACTCTGTGGACATCCTGCGCAAGAAAAAGCAAATTGACACAAATGGCACACCTAATATTGTGCAATAACTGTAATAATGTTCAATGCAAACTACATAGTGGCTAAAAAGGAAACAGGAAATTTTCAGCAGTAAAACAGTGTTTAAAATTGTGGTAAGATACATGTCACATTACCAACTGTGAATTGCAGTCTCATAAATCAAGCCATGGACTGTCAAAGGTATGCAGCCTACCAGTTGAGAAATACTGTTGAAATGACCCCCTTCCAAAGGCTACTCTGCTAACATCCAATCCAAAGTACATTTCCTGAAGAACTCCTTGATGTGCTTTCCCTGATGCTACAAGCACACTAGCAGTATCAAGTCCAATCCATTCTGACACAAATATGTTGTGCAGGCAGACTCTCACACGCTTCATTCTGCTTTACTTGAAACATGCATCAGAATTCTACACAAAACAAATGGGTCTGACTTTGCCACCTTTTACTGAAACAGCCTCTATTTACTTGACTACACTCAATCTGGTTGCTGTGCCAGCAGTGTAACAGTACAAAATGTCATGTAAAATCTGAGACATACTCACATCTTTAACAATCTCCTTCAAGCACGGTAACACATCCATTGTACTGTACTTCATCACGATGTTTAAAACATCTATTACACCAGGATTCTGTTCCACCCTGCGCAGCCTGCAGGTCACATGGTACAAAAAGTAGTCAGCATTTGCTTGCACCAAGCCTGTCACATCTCTGCCATAGCCACAAGCCTCACTGATAACCCAGACAGCAGTTAGTCCTGCCTCAGCAACAAGCCCATTTGCACTGCCAGCTCTTTCTAAAACCAAGTACAAGGTCTTCAGGAGAAACTGATCAAACCTGGAACCAAGAACTCTAGCCATCTTCCCCACTCCTTCAACAAGCAAACAAGCTTGTATGATATTGGCTTGTGCTTGTCCAATTGTAATGGATATCTCCTCCTGGAGGTCATTCACATGAGTTCCTGCACTCAGACTCACATACCAATTAGATGGGTCTAGATATATACGCAGAACATTCCCGATGATGCTTTCCAAATTTGTATCTTCTCTGTGGGCACCTGCAGGACAACACAAATAAGTATTAATAGATGGAAAAACGTCAATATTACAAGCATGGAAAGGATGACCTTCGAACAGAAACACATCAATGAAGTCTCCAAATGTATTCTTTGAGATTTTTCACAGGTTAGTTGATCCAGTAAATTCAATGTGGAATGGACTCATGAAGAGCAACACATGCCATACAGTCCATTGCCAATAAAGCTACATTCAGCTCTACTTCTTATAATGCTTGACACTGGCTGGGATATATGAAAGCACATCATAGAATAGGGTTGGTAACAGCCTTTTCTCAAAGCCTTTAGTAATTGTTTAGCAAACTTGTGAAAACTTCCTCTCCCAAGCAGCTAGAGCAGTGCACTGTTATCACATTTTCAGCTTAGCTGAAGGAAATGAGTGCTCTCAAAGATGCCACACTTGGCAACATATGTGAATTCAGCTTTCTAGCAATTGGAACTGCTAAAACAAAAGCAGATGAATACAGTTGACCCCTCACCCCACCCTGTTGCACAGCATTATTCTGGCAGTTTTCACCCAAGCTCCACAGTAAAAGATACAGGTTCTAATTAACAGTTCTATTACCAAACAAGCTGGCTCAAGCTGTAATGGTTCTGGCTTGCATTACAGAGGTGTTCATTTTGAATCTCAAACAGAACACCCAACTTATGCCATTAATCCTACTTGCACAAGGAATGTACAGGTGCCAAATTAATTTATATACCGGATTATCATATGGTAACAATAGGTAATTTTTGTCACTGTTGCAACACTTGGGCTACATAGATAATCAAAGGATTATTCTGTTTGGATACCTCCTTCATCTGCTGGTTCAGGGTCATCAGGGCCTTGTGTTTTCTGGAGTTTTCATAGCTGAAGATGTTGATGGAGTAGGAGACAAGGAGTCCGGATATACCACTCTTGGAGGCCTTTTTAACATGTCTCTGAGATCTGTCTGTTTTGCTGATTAGGCTGTCTTATGGTAAAAAGCAAAACTTCTGGTCTTGGGACTGTTCTCCTCAAGTGCCAGAATTTTAGGATTTCCACACTACTAGATGTCAGATTAAAGAAGTTTTTGTTTTGTATTCTACTTAATTTGGTGGAAGTGTGTGATGATATGAATCACTGTTCCACCCTTGTAATTTATAAAAGTAAAAGCACTTGGAAGTATGTACTTATACATGGCAGCTTAAAACCAAAAGGGATAATCTCAACTTAAAATTAAAAGGCACATTTTGCTCCATGGAAGTTGTCAGTAAATGAAAGCATTTCAAAAGAATCATCACCTAACAGTAAGGAACAAGCCAACATATCAGATCCATTCAAAAAGTCCTCAGACTGATTAAATAAAACACAACACATACCAGATAAATTTTATGAATCATTAACCCCTTTGAAACAGTCCCTTCTTGCATTAATACAACAATTCCAACAATGTTTCCAATTTTTGCAGCATTCCATATATAATTTTGGAGAAATTGTTAGCTGCTCCAATGTTTTTGTTTGTGTTCACTTCGGTGATTCAAACTATGTCCTTTTATACCAACTTTCAATTTTAGGAACAGAAAAAATTATTTAGGAGAGACTTCAGGGCTGCATGTTGGCTGGAGAAAAGATGGAGTTTCTTTTTTGTGAGAAGCACCTGGACGGAGAGCACGATCTGCAAGGGAGTGTCATGGAGAAGAAACCAACTGTGTTCCCACCAAAGCACCAGTTGTTTCTTTCACGCTTCTTCTCACTGATTGTAAAAAATGGTAAGGTGGAGCTCCTGAATTACTGTTTGGCCTCTAGGAACAAACTTTCTTTAAATCAAATAATGGTCTTTGTCAGCAGCATAACACATGGCTGAAAGGAAAACAGTGGCAGAAACGGGACAGTCTATTACACCATGCATAATCACCATGCAGTCACAATATGATTTTTAAAGGGAAGCTGTGCACACAGCCCAACAACTTCCCGAACAGCCTTCATGTAAATGGTACCTAATGTGTGGCTGTCACATGACAATATACCAGGAAGAAAATTTTTGTGTTCAGAAAAACTATAGGAATATTTCATTTTTAAAAAGTGGGAAAAATAATATAACATTTCCTTTTTCTGCTTCTTCTTTACTTGAACTTAAGCATAAGATACACATATATATATATGGAAAAGTAAGTTAGGAAAAAGAAGACATTTCATACCTCCACACAGAATCTCATTTAAAAGGAATATGATTTCCTTGCGGTCATGTGGATATCTGTGGAACATGTCCAGTAGATGGTAGCTCATAATATTTAAATCACCATACTGACCAAGCATGCAGCAAACATCTTCCATTTTCTTTACAATACTGTAATCTATGACATGCCTGAATTGTTTCCATGGCAACATCTGGGGCTTTACATCATTTGTTTTTAAATCTAAAACAAATTATATGCAAAATGTTGTTATAGTAAACAATAAAAGCTAATCCAGGCAAACAACACCAGTATAATATTTCACATTACGGCACAATCACATCCTTTCTTGTTCATTAGTAACTAATCATCCTACCATCTGACACATTACAGTCTGCACTACTGTCAGTGTCATTAAATAATCCACCAGTAAAACAGATAACAGAATATTGGATAAGTTCGTACTAAAATGATGTTATAGTAGTCCAGTAGTCAGAAAATGACTGCTGAAAAAGAAGGGATTATATCGAAAAATAACAATGCCTTCAGCAGTGCTGTAATGTTATTTTGTGAAATGTTCATGTCATACTTTTATATAGTATGAAATAAAAAAATCAGCAAATACTTCCTGACAAAAGAAATGGAGACTTTGTATTAAAGTCTATATATTTTTCCATATGTATTTCAAATGTAACTTGCAAATAACTGCCTATATATGTATCCGACTTTAAAACATTTCATTACAGTTGTACAAAACAGTAAAACTTGCATATCATAACTTTCTCCATTAGTCTTATATTCTTTTCTGAAACAATTAAACAAATTGGAACAAATATACCAGAATTCTTATGCTCTTTACATACTTCCTGATAATTACTAACTTGTATTACTCTCATAGTTCATGGGAGAATGTAAAGACTTGACATTCCACTGTGTAAGTGCTGGGTGTGACAATGCAGCCAGTCAAATTTATAATGGCTATGATACTTCAATGTATCCTACCATATGTAATGCAGCAATGCACTTCTTGCATATGAACAACAATGAAGAGACTAGAACAATGAATACCTCTTAAAGTGTAATCTTCCAGCAGAGATACGAAAGAATATTCAAGTTCAAAAGCTTGTATCAGAGTTATCATCAAGCGGTTTAGGTGAGATGCTGAGCTCAACAGATGAGGCATTCTTTTAAATCCCAAGAGTTTTATGTAGCCAGCCAGTAGTTGCAATGCAGCTAATTGCTGCAGGTCATCTGCAAACAATATCACAGCACATTCACTTAAATATGTTTACACCAACTAATGTATCATCACCAGGCAAGCTAGCTCAAGCAGCAAGACTTGACTTGCAATCTCAGGTGGGCAGATTAAAATTCTGTCAAAACACCGGTTATCCTGACTCAGGTTCTATGTGGTTATCTTCAATCCCTGGGAAATTCTAAGATAGTACTTGTATTTGGACATGAAACCTTCATTCTGAAACCTTTCCAGTTCACATTCACAAATCATCCTACCATCTGACACCACCCAGTCTTCAGATACTGACAGCATTAAAAAAAATACACACATTCTCACAATCTTGTCTCCCTAAGAATTCTTTTTAATGTTTATCATTCCTTCTCAGTCTCTCAGGTAATCACTTTTATGGATCTATACAATTTCTCTGTCTATTGATTTTGTAATTTGTCATGTCATCTTTGTTATGAAACACCATAAACTACCATCTTACTTTATCCATGTGAGGTCTGAATTTCTCTCTGGAACAATGTTTCATTTAGACATGCACATTATATGTTTCTCCTTTACAGTAAGAGACCACACTGAACCGCCATATAAAATAACTGGTAAAATTATTTGTTTACCCTCAGTGTGATTTCCCACAAAGTTCAACAGTCCAGTTATTTGCCGAATATTGGCCAGTGACAGCCTACCTCTGACTGAGTGCTACTGGTGCTCATCATTTATCCTGTATGTAGTGACCTCACTTACAGCACAGTTTTGTACACTGGGAGGTCTTACACAAAATCAATTTAATCCAAGAAATCATAAGCAGCAAATATTTCCACTTTAGCAACACAGAAGAACTCCTGCAAAGCAAAACAGATTCTTGTGCATATACTAACCTGTTCCATGAAGAATCCTTGGTAGTTTTGTCACCAAGTTATAGAAATTATCTTCTAGGATCTCCAAAAGGGACTTTCCATACTGTGCTTCACATTTCTCAGAGTACAACTTCAGTCCATTTGCAGCTGCAGCAGCAATCTTCTCATTATCATCTTCAGAAAGCATGATGATAACTTCAATCAGGTACATTATGGATGGTTCCATGTTCCTGGAATGAGTACTGTTACTATAATAGATGATTTTAGAGTTTCATTCCGACTAGTAATTCAGTAAAAAAAAAACAGTATTATTTTCATAGAAAAATGAAACACCTGTAATATTACACACCTTAAAAAGAATGTTGTTATTCAGTTATGCTGGTTCAACTACATATGTTACATTGAATCAAATGAGATGGGAAAATTGTAAATAATGGTGAGCAGATAAAGGTTTGTAAAGAAGTATCTGTCTGAAGAAATTGTGGAAAGTGACACAACCTCATGAGCACTGTTGGCAGCTTTCTGTGGTTACTTTTTTTTTCTGAACAGGTCAGGTTATCATCACAACAACAATTTTTCTGACAAAAGAAGATAAAGGATGTAAAACTTCCATGCTCGTAATCACCAACACATTCAGTCTCTACTTCTCTCTCATTTGTATAGTTTTTTTTTAATAAATGTGGAACCCTTTAAGTGAAAATTAAGTTGGACATAAATACTGACACCTATTTTGTCAATAAAAAGACATCTCCACCAATTTCAAATGCTTCTCCAGCAGATCTCCCCTGCAGAGTATTGGTTACAGACAAAGAACCCCCAAAAAACTATATACATTATGGTTCACTATGTTTCACAAACTGAACAAAACACAATTTCACTTTAAACCAAACAGTTCAGTTTGATGGCACTACGCTTCAGTGTGCTTGATCACACTTTCCTTTGGTTTTATATTACATTAAATGTGTTCAAATACATTCAATTCTTAGTGCTGGCCTAAGAATTTTATTGGTCTATGCATCTGTCAATTTTTATTCAAAATCAAAATAAGCTTTTGTAACATAAAAAAAAACCCAGGAAACATTCCTCTAAGCAATTCATGCATGTATAAATGGATATCACATCCAAAAACCATTACCATTTGATAAAATGCCTGACTGTGAAGGAAATGTTCAACACGTGCCAAGTTTGCTTTGAACTGTGGAATGCCAAATAAAAAATGAGAACAAGGAACCTAACCTGCAGCATCGAGACAGAAGCACATGACACGATGACATCAGTGTCATTCTCACTTTCCAGTGTGAATGACGCTGAACCATGCCAATAGCTTTTGCTGAAACAGCCAGTTTCTCTGCAGCAGCACGATACCATTGAGGGGTGCGACTCTTTTCTTGTAGGTTCTGTAACATAGATTCCCTAGAGCAATCTTGCCATTTGATTTCTAAAGGGTCTTCTTGCACAACTGCTGTGGATGGATTTATACAGCACTGTATATCAGGATGTAGTGAAGCATCAGCAGCATCAGTATCTTCCATCACAAGAGCAATTATCTCTCCCCATGCTTTTACAGCAAGCTGAAACATACACATATGCAACAACAGGAATGTGTATATAAAATGTTAACTCTACAATCATTATATATGCAATGTCATGCAGAACCTTTCTTCTTATGCCTCTTAATGGAAATACCAATAAACTGACTGCTTTTTATGTATTATCTGCATGAAGTTAATGAATAATCACAGGTATGGAATGTCATACTATCTGTTTGCCTGAATGTTTTATCTGCAAAACTACAAACATATTTGACTCACAATGTGCCACCAAGTGTCAAGCAAATTTAATTTTGATTCACACAGCTCTACTTTATTTGAAATGAAAACCAAGCTTTTCATCAATTCCTCAAACAAGTTTATCATACAAAAATAAATGGACACAAAACATGTAACTGAAATGGTAAGACAGAAAAGCACCAGTGCAAACATCTAGTGTTCCTGGCTATAACAGTATAAGATAGATGAAATGTGCACAGATTGTCCCTAAATTACATACGTATTTTGTCAACATGATCTGAACAGCATCTTTAGCTCAAGTATGCATTCAAAATGATGCTGAATGTGTTTGATTACATATTTGTATTGTTTATTTTATAATATCAACAGCTGTAATGATTATACTGTGTCAAATGATAGCATGATTGGCGAACAATGAATTGGAAGGGATGTGAAGGAAAGAAGACATAGCCTAACTTGAGTTCTTATCTTGGCCCTTGCATGCACAGACTAAAGAAAATAACAAACAACTGGTCAGGACAGGTGATCACATGGCCATGTAAAACAGCTGTAGTTTCCAAAGTCAGGGTGCAGTAAAATTATCGGTTTATGCTCTCAATGCCCATCACTACGCAGCGCTTGGTCAAACCATCCCTTCATCAGAACAGCACCAGACATACAAATGAGAAACCTTGGGATTTAAACAAGTCTCCTAACACTGCTAAGGTTTGGCCAAATGACGCTTATGATAGGATTGAAATATAAAGAAGGGAAAGTCATCTGCATGCATGCCAAGAAGGAATATGGGGCAGAGGAAAAGATGAAGGTGTGTGGTCAGCTTCACCGTCTGGCCACTTTATCCACAGCAGAAGATCCCCCAGTGGGTACTGGGGGATCTTCTGCTGTGGATAAAGTGGATGTTTTTGAGTAGAAAGATCTCTTGTCCATTCTCAGAGCCATAATTCCTCAGTTTGGTAGGCAAATATATAGAATGCAAAAAGCAGGAAATACATACCACTGAATAATAATAAATTTCATCACTAAACTCATTTTTGTTCTCATATACTTAAATTAGGGGAGCATTTTAAAAAGCTTGACTAGTTGTTGGAAAATTTCCCCCTAATTGTATCACAGAAACATTAACTACAATCCATAAACGGAAAAACTGTCTGAATATTAAAATCAGGAAACATGTAACTGGATCGAACTGAATACTGAGATAAATGGTGTGGAACCAGATAGGTTGAATCCAAATTTTGTGTAAATATTGAATGAAAGAACTAAATCTCATACCACTGTTATCTGATGCCCTTGTTTCTCATCAGCAGTAGCAATTCTCTGCAAGCCACTGATTATTCCTGGCAAAAAGAACATTATCACGTCTCCAACTTGATGCCGAAAAACGTCATTCTTATCTGCGTCAATGTGGACTTGAGTAAGAATCATCACACACTCCAAGGCTGCAAGCCTACATATTAGAAACAAGTATGATGAAAACACTCCATATTTTGGAATGGACATTGAAGTGTGATGCTGGACATCTGCACAACTAGAAGGAACATAGTTCAGAAACAACATGCACTCGTGTGTTTGGGACAAAACACTGAAATTTTGAAGTCCCAAAGTACATCTGAGCTATTTATTTGTCTTTACTTGCATATATCAAGCAGTTACATTGGTACCTACAGATTAGAGATGATTACTCGGAGAGAGTTTTGAACATAGTTTTAACATAGATTTACCAAAATCAGAGCCATTCCTACACATTTTTATACAGTAACGAAAACTGGGTAACAAAAGAAAAATGATCACTAATGTACAATAGCAAGATACAGTTCTACTTGTTTAGAGAGTTGAATGAAATTGCAGGTATTTCACAGCACAGAAACCATAACTTACAAACATTCATCCTCAAATTAAAACCATATGACTGAAAATGAAAATGGATGAAAGAAGTGTGGAGAATGGAAAAGGAGAATACCTTAAACTGCTTTAGGTACATAACTATAAAATAAGAGATGTGGAATGTTCAAAGAAAAAAGAAGACTTTCAGTGAAACTGAATGAAAATATTACTGACTGCAAGAAGTCAACTGTGACAATCAGGGGAAGTTCTGTGATTTTCTCACAGAACCCTGAGTTCTGCAGAACACAGCTTTGGAATTCCTTAGTTAGAACAGAACTCATTTCTGAAGCATTATCTTAAATATTATCAAAAAAGTTTAAATGTCAAACCTTAAAGAACGAAGTTTTTCCCACTGTGCCATTTGGATGGCCATGTAAATCCCCTGACCAAAATTAGGTGCATACTTTCTGCTATAAAACTCGCCGATAATATCAGAAGATGCTCGTTTCAGCAGGCTTATCACACATTCCATGACACTGAGCTTCAGTTCCTCTGGAACATCTCCAACTGTAACACACAGGCTCCACAGTTACTTGAAAACTTCAGAGTTACTCAACTGGCCAACACATTCCCTACCTTTATGACAACAAATGTATACTACCATGTTTATAAACTCTACTACTGGACCTTATTCTGACCTATATGCATCCAGTCCATATCAACACATAATATTTCTCTATGATCAATTTTAATATTGTTCTTCCTTCTGTGTCTTTATGTCTCCCAAGTGGTTTCTTCTACAGAACCTTTGACAAAAATTCTCTTCCACTACCACCTAATAAAATATTAAATATAACATGGTTACTGTGCTAAAACTCTGTGTTACAATAACTAATGAATTAGTGTGACTACACTGTAAAATTTGTATATTCACTACTGTATGTGCCACTAAAATCTATAAGATTTAACGTTCTGGAAATCTGATGCATTATGGCACCCTCAAAACTGAACTATGGTCCCAGATAACATTTATACCCAAGTCATTACTTCTGTCCAATCAAAAATCTAGTCCCACCCAAGTTGTAAGTGATAACAGGTGTCAATTTCACAACCTCCATAAACCATGTAAGTGTACAATAAAACAAAATGATGTAAACATCTATACTAAAACCCACAGAAGAAGTACCATGGACAATGAGGATGTTGATGCCTGAGGTTTCCCACTTTCTGTAAAATGTTATATTCCCCTCCAACCTCTCTGGCTTAAGTCAACCAAACCAATGTGCATGTCAATAGCAAAGGTTACCTGTTTATCCCCACCATTTTTCCTGCAAATAGAATGGATGGATAAATGAAGGTGAAAATAAGAAAGTATCCTGGAAGACAAAGCATGACAGCTGAAGGATGATATGGTGGAGGGGAACTTCTTTTCATGGCGTCAACGTATGACTTCACGTGCAAATGAATACTTGCAGTAAAGATACAGCATTTACAGCATTTTTGAAGGAAGAACTATCCTGGATTTTAAATTTTTAATAGTATTATCCTGACACACTGTGTACTTCAGGTAACTTTTCAGTTTAATCTGGATGTCTTATCATCTGATCACTGTTGAATATACACGGTACAATCAATGCATGAAAGCTTGTCACATTTTGATGACAACCAATATCTTCACATATGAGGGATGTCCAGTAAGGTCCCTAGGTCATAAAACTAAATGGGAAGCCATTACAACATAAAATATACCATGTTGCTGGTAACTAAAAAAAGTTCAAAATTGCTTTGAAAAAATTTCTATACACTTATTCATTTTACACAATGGAAGAGTACCCTAGTCAGTCATGAATTATGTACAGTATCACAAGATTTTTTTAATAGTGGTACACTGATTTAAGATTCTGTCTATGTAGTATGTGCATTATGTAAGTACTCCTGTATTGTTTTTAAGTTTCTGTCTAGGTACATTATGTATGCATTCATTGATTGTATATTCTGAACTGATCACATTCCCTTGTATAAACTTGATTTGTCTTATTTAGGTATTATAATCACAAATTATTATGATATGTATTTTATTGTTGAGACTCATTCTGTACTGCGCCTGTTGTTATCTAATGACAAGTTGTATATCCACTCTGGTGGATCTCTGGAATACTAAATAGATGATGATGATGATGATTAAATAGAATTATACTTCAATGTAATTACGGAGCACATAGATGCATTTTTTGTCTCAGCACAAGTTTCAAAACTGCATCATGGTATAAATAAGGCTCTTGAATTTATAATCATTCAAGAACAGCCATTTCCACTTCCTTAATTATTGTGGAATTGGAGACCTTCCACTTGTTACTTCAGCAGGAAGGTGCGATCCATCAGCATAATAATGCGGCTCCACATAGCATACACTGGACACAAGAACTGTTGCAGCTATTTCAGTTCGAACTCTGGGACATCCACCCTTTTCTTCAAGTTACTGAATCAACATTTGGGATGATGATAATTTCACAACAGTGATAAAGTGGAAACTGATGTTCATGAATACAACAAATGCAAGTGCCAGATTTCCATGTGAAGGAATTTTTTAACTTGTGCCAAAATGGACAAATTCATCTATGTGCTTGGGAATTATGTTAAAGATAGTGATACTTCAGTGGAATAAACGAGCTATATTTAAAAATGTAACAGCTTCTCATTTAAATACTATGATCTCAGGAAGTTTACCTACTTATTTAACACCCTTCATACCTCAGCATGTTCACACAGATGTGACCCTTGTAGCCAAATCCTTGCAATGTAACTGCAGTGGAAGAACAGTTACCACCTAATTCCATGAAACTGTGTGCATATGTGTGTGTGTGTGTGTGGCAGGGGGCACAGAAATGAGCATCAGCCTTTAAGGCTTTTGAGTCAGATGATAAATGCTTAAAATTACAAGCTATTTTATAATAATGATAACTCACCTAGACTTGATGTCTTGTGGTCATAGATTTGAAAGAAAAGTAGCACATAGAGCTTCAGAAATTTCTTCAAATCATAAACATGTGTACGTTGCAAGATTTCCTTTACACAGTCCACAAGATATCGTTTTATTTCTGAACTGTTAAGATATCAAAACATGATTACAATCAGGTATACTGCCTACAGACAGTTATAACTGCATGCCAATGGAGTACAAGCATTGCAAATCAGCCTCAGTGAAACATGTGGGAAACAAAAGTTTAGTAGTTATTACTGAATTCAACTGGCAGAGAGGGAAAGCCAGAAACTTATCCCAAGACAACTATGTCCCCTCTCCAATTTAGCTGAAAATGTAAATAAAGTTTAGGTCATGTTAAATACATACGAAAAAACAATGTTACAGTAAGTCATACTGTAAAAACAGTAAACAACTTGGAAAATTACCCCCAGCCAGAAACCAGGTAAAACTGCACATAAATGGGCACCCTTCACATATGTCGGCAGAGAGACCACTTTTATTACAAACATTTTCAAGAAGGCAGACATAATAATTGCTCTGCACACTAACAACACACTCCAGAAACTGCTAATGCCAAAACCCCAAACCCGTGACAAATACAGCAGATCCGGCGCATACAAACTAACATACCTGGATTGCAACAAAGCGTATGTAGGGCAGACAGAACGAAGCTTCACACAGAGATTTAAAGAACATAGAACTGCATTTAAGTCCAGCGGAAACACCTCTAACTACGCCAAACATGCTTTAGAACATTCACACCCATTTGGCCCCATCCATGAAACAATGCAGATCTTGCAATACCAAGGTAAGGGAGCCCACCTCAACACCATAGAAAGATACTTTATTTACAAAGAATTCTCCATTAACAACCACTTAAACGACGAATCTATCATAGCCCCTAACAAAATCTTCGATGCCTTGCTAAAACTCCAATAGCCATAAAATAAGCCCAACCACCCAGCCCCTACCAATACCCCGACCAGCTGAGACAATGACCCACCCAACTCAGGACCACCGGAAACCTTTTTCCAACAAGGAAGGATCAGACAAACAGTGGCAATATACAGCAGTGCAGAAGACACCACCACAAAGAAGGAACAAGCCAGTATGCACATATAGTGTAAATAACAGAGTATGCCCACTGTAGAGGAATGGCAATACGTAATATAACTCCAATTAATAGTACAACAAGTGCCTTGCAGTGAACAGTGAAAGAATCAGCTACACACAGTAAACAAAAAGACCCAATCAACAGCATAACAACACCCGTAGGTGAATACGGTGAAGGAACCAGCTACACACAGGAAAATAGCACATGGCAACACAACAGTGAGCGCCACCACCACGGACTCACACCCACCAGGGGATAAAACCGGAAAGAACAGGAACACAATAACACCCGGAGCATAAGTAAGTTCCCACCTATTTATATTTATATTCCCCAATACAGAGGAATCCTCCCACGCACAACTAGACTAGAATAATCTACCACCCTACTCACACATAAATCTCTGTCCCCAAGGGCAAGGGAATCTCGCACCCAAGGCCACTCGAGCCCCCCCACAACGCAGCATAATTGAGGAGAAGGACGATGAACAGGCCTCCGCATGACTACAGAACTTCATACCTGCCAAGCACACCCCCACAATAGCTTTATTTTTCTGTATTTTTCTGTATCTGTTTTTGTTTTGTGTTGTTTTTATTAGATTCCTGTTTTTGTTTTTGCTAATAAGGCCCGTATGTAGAGATCTCTACACCACGTGCGCGTGCATGCTTATAGTAAGATC
>Ga0123352_10005719_pt1 | contig 18830 bp, 15 predicted proteins | sample TergutLab28metaG_FD_89700 | JGI IMG/M metagenome (GOLD analysis project Ga0123352, IMG submission 89700) | Labiotermes labralis P1 segment gut microbial communities from Petit-Saut dam, French Guiana - Lab288 P1 | ecosystem: Host-associated > Arthropoda: Insects > Digestive system > Gut ... | reverse complement strand
TTCCCCCCCCCCCCCCCAAATCATGCTGTTTATGAGATAACATGGAAAAATGTGGTGGAGCCTGATAGTCCACAGATGACCGTGTAACACAGCACACACACACACACACACACACACACATGCACAGAATATGTAATACTAATTTTGCATGGCAACAGTGGTTACACAAACACACCTCAGCACTACATTTATGGCCTGTCTTATAGTTTTAAAATAATAGTAAGAACTTGTAGGTTGCACAGCAGATAATTTAAAGAAAGGGTAAAATCTCTTCCACATCAAATACAGATGTTGTGTGTGTTTAGCAATATGTCTGAAAAATTTTGGTCTGATGCTTTAAGAATCGGCTGGGCCCAGCTGTAGGGTTTTGTATTGTCATTGATGTACTTAATGTGCATGTGTTTATATGGTTGTGTGCATGTGAGTAAGTCCTTTTGCAATTGATTAATGAGATATGTTGTTCACCCATAGAAGACGTAGTTACTCTGAGATAGTATTGAACTGAACCTGTACAGAAGTTTATCTGTCAGAGACTTGAATTTTTATTTGGCCTTTTCCACTGTAATGGTTGTTACAACAAAGTAAGTTTGGGCTGATTACCCATAATCAGGTCTACATAGCATAGGGTACAAAATAAGGCAGCAGGAAATCATAATGAACAGAACTTCAAGAAACAGTGTTCCTACTACTACTACTGCTGCTGCTGCTACTTACTACTACTACTACTAAAATAATAATAATAATAATAATCAATAAAATTTGTGATATCTGGCACCTCAATGACCAAAACTTTGCTAAATATTGTAATTTTCCAGATATTGTGTATCTTATTGTTCCTAGCAACATCAAGGACACACACAACCATTAATTTATTACTTGATATCCTCTCCTGTTTTCACCTGCTGCACTTCCTAGTCCCTTTTTATCACTACTTATGTGATAGACTGTATGTATAATCTAAAACAAGGCACAACTAATTATTAGTTGAACTCTGAGAATCAGTGCCAGGCATTCTGCCATTTGATAGAATGGTGAAATATAATGTGCCAGTTAGACAGTTTTGAGTTTTTTGAGCTATGGTTCATCTGGTGTCATATGTTGCAGCTTTTACACTATGGTTACATTAATCTATGGTAGGTTGTATAGTAGTTAACACTTTAAGAAAACTACCTCTAACCCAACAAACTAGGCAATGTAGTACAAATAACATAGCCATCAGAAAGATTTTCCCAATGGTGACAGTATATAGAATAGCAAAACCTTTATTTAAGAAGGATAAATAAAAGTATTTAACAAATACATGGGTGTAGATGTACTGTGAATAACATGCTGTTACTTGCCAGATGTATAAATTCACCTACACAACAATAATACTAGAATATAATATTTATCAACATGTGCTTCCTGTATACCACACATCACCACAAACTATAGGAATTCTCTAGGAAAAAATGTGATTTAATTCTGAAACTTCTTAATGCTGATATAAAAATTCTAACGTTATAGCTAATATGTCACATTTTAGTAATATCTGAGCTAGTAATAACAGAATAACAAGCAGCGTGTGCTGTATAAATTGTAAGATTGAGATTGCATTCAATTTAACACTTATTTTAATGCAATTGTATTGCACTCTTTATGATACCAGATGTCCGGAAGAAGGCCATGAGTGGTTGAAAAATGTTGACTTATTGATATGACTAATGAACATTAATATTACATGACTTATGTTTTACATTGTACGTCTGATTGGTCTGTTGGTGTTTGCTCAATTTCCAGCAAGTTGAACGTCGAAATGGTTGGATTAATGTTGGAGATCTCCAGGGTGCTGTTCATTTCAAGATTGTCAAGTATGAACGGATCAAATTTCTTGTTATTGCTCTCAAAGACAGCATCGAGATCTATGCCTGGGCACCAAAACCTTATCATAAGTTTATGGCTTTCAAGGTAAGAAAACTGGAAACTCAGCTATTCGCGTTATTTGTATACATCAGCTGTCCACCACATGAATAAGCAGATGGATTTGAAAGAAGTTTTTTGGGTTTCCTGTTTTGATTTATTTACAACAGTATCAGCTTTTAAAGGCATTTACATCTCTGTTCTTTAGATTACCAAGTCTGTGTGTAGTTATATCTTATATTGTTTTGAGATAATTGCTTTGATAATAACTGTGCTCTAAGACAGGATTTGAAACATTCAATTTCATATATAATATCTAGTTTTGGGATTAATTTTTCATGTTTTTATAATATCTGTGCCTTAAGAATGAACTTTAAGGTATTTTGAGTTATTCATTCTATATAAATATGACCTGACAACTAAAGCCTTACAATCATTTTCCTGGGAGTCATAGTTTTTAAAAACTAGTTCCCTTTATCACCCTTTAGTTACAAAGTGTGGAATGCCACCTTCTTACTGCACTGACTTTTCTAATTTATGCAGTACTGCTATATGTACACACATACATGTAAGGTAAATTGTATTGGCAGGCCTGCCATGTGGCTCGTTCTGCCTAGTTGAGTATATATAATTCCTGAAATATGTGTTCACAGTGCATCAAGTGAACTGCCTTTATATAATTAGAGGAGTATAATAAGTGTAGTACATTAAAACTCATGTAAATTGATGAGCTATCTGAAAAGACATATGAATTAATTAGAATTAAATGAATCTCTAATTTGAGGCAGTACACAGGTGCCAGGATGTTAATTCAATATGAAAATGTATTGAGTGTTCAGTATGCCAAATTATAACCTTTTCAACCACAAGGAAGGTTGTTGGCTTTAAATGAACTGATGCATGTTGAAGGAGCGTGCAGTGGCTGTGTAAGATTTTGCAAGGAGCTTAGTTGGTTTACATGTTTGTAAAAGAAAACATTGTTTTGTTTGTTGTGTAAAATTTTGTATCCATTTGTTATATCACCCCTGCATGCTACATTTTTTAACCATCTCATCCCCCTTAATTTAATCATCTTAATGATATTTGTTGAAGGCTGAAAACCTGAAGCTTCTTATTGTGCATTTTTCTTCATCCTCCTGTAACTTCCTTGTTTATGTACTCATATAAGAAACATATATTGAAACCCTCTCTAAGATGTTTTTGGGAAAATTATACATATTGGGGTTATTAAGAGTGAAAATGACTAAAATGGTAAGCCTGAAAACATGTTTGTTTGTAATTCCATATTACAATTTTTATTTGCTTTATTAAAATATTGTACCATATAGTATTGCGTTTAAGTGATACATTTTTACCATCAAGTAAAACTTATTATCTTCAGTGACTTTCATACATTATTGAATACAAGACTTTTTTTTTACAAGCACAGGTCATAGATGAGCCAATTTTTTGCCATTCTGTACCATTCCATAAGTACAGGGTTGGGCAATGAAACGGGAAAAAAGTAAGGGGAGGTTGGGCTCACTGTAGTAGAGTGGGGAGGTGGGGAACGAGCCTCTCCCCTTCTTTAGCTCCTACCATTTAGTAGCAATGCAGCAGTGGACGGGTGAGGAGCTTACTTTCACCGTTAAGGCTTATTATCAAAATGGAGAGAGTTTGGTGCGGGCTCGGCGCGCATTCAGCACTCATTTCAATGTTCCGCGTAACCGACCGGTTCCATCAAACCATGCGATAAACACATGGGTAGACAACTTTGAAGTGAGTGGATCAACCTTTAAAAAAAGAGGTGGCAGTCAAAAAACTGTGCGAACTCCAGAGAACATTGAGAGGGTTAGAGAGGCATTTGAGAGAAGTCCGAAACTGAAGCCATCTTGAGGGCGTTCATTTCAAAACATAAATTTTCAAACTGGCATAAAACAAAATGGCTATTCATATGCTTTTCATTTATGGCCAATAAATAGATAAACAATTCACGTGTCGATTTTTTTTAATGTTTTGTAATTTTCCCGTTTCATTGCCCAACCCTGTATCTATTTTACTTTCCCATGTTCTGCTCTTGTCATTTTGTTTCTGACTCATGTGTTCTTGTAGACTTTGAGAATTGTGTCTCAGTTTGGCATAACTGTTATTTAATGTTGATACAGAAATGCCAAACTCTTCAACAGTTTTTCTGCAAGGAACATTTGAAGTATTATCCATCTTGTGTATATCATCCATCAGTTCATGAATTGCCTGCAGCTTATGGTTTATGGTTTGTAATGTGATAGCCATGCTGAGCTTGTCTTGAATAGTCACTATACTTGATGCGAACTGTACACACGCATGCAGCATGAAGTGAACACAAATTACACATGATATTGCAGACTGAGTACTTCGGATTATTGAAATTAAAATAAAACTGTGACACAGTCATAATACACTGTATTAAATTCATGGTTTTTTACCTTGTAGATTGCTCGTACACCATGAGGTTGAGTCTCACAGATTTTAAGTTATGATATAGTATCAGTGTTTTGGACTTGAATTCCCTTGTTAGTTTGTGCTGTAGCATGAACATTGTTTATACAAGGTTGCACAAGTTTTGTCACAATTATTTATTGTAGTTCTCAGACACTAACAGGCTTCACAAACAGTCTGTTCATAACCAGTATGTTAGATGACATGCTTCACAAGTAGACCATATATGTTACACTGTGTGAAACACATGTATGTGGAAGTAAACTTGGAGATTAACCTTTAGGACTGAGCATGTGATTTGTTACTGTATGTGTGAAACAAATGAGAAGTCTGGGGAATTATTCAGGATTTTGGTGTGAAATCATATTGAAAGGGGTGAATATTCTTTGCATCATGAACTTCTTGTGCTTTGCAAGTGGAAAATCTTTTTGAGCATGAAACGTATTACAGGGGCAGTGTCAATCGTGGTAAAATGTTGGTACTAAATTATTCTGATGTTATAAACAGTGTCTTCATAAATGGGTTCCTATTTATAAGAAAAATTGTTACAGTCATTCGGTGACCTTGTGCATCGGCCCCTTTTGGTGGACCTCACGGTGGAGGAGGGCACAAGACTGAAAGTGATCTATGGCTCTGCAGATGGTTTTCATGCTGTAGACCTTGACTCTGCATCTGTCTATGACATTTATATACCAAAACATGTGAGTATTCTGACAGTTTTGCTGTAGGCTGCAGTGAATTTCCTTCTAACTCTTCTCTGTGTGTCTCACTTAATGATGAGTGGGCTTGTGATAACTATCCCTAATAAAACAAAGATAAATATTACAGTAAAGAAGAGGTGGTATAAAATCAGTGCTCATACACACTGTAATATTAACCCTTTGGTGCTGGAATTAAATGCCCCTTGTGGTCTGCAGCAGACCAGAATTTAAACAGGCTGCATGAGAGGGCTGCATACTAGCAGTCTTATTTCTATAATGTTTGGCAGTATTAACATCACACTGTGCCTTACAGATATATATATATATATATATAATGTTGGCTGCTAAAGGTTAATGCAGCTTCCCGGTGAGTTTTAGAAAGCATGAGAATTGTTGCATCAAGACTACAATATGGCACTTGGAACTCATGCATGTTCAAAATTTTGCAACTGCTATGGTCTAAAATATGAGATCTAAAGCATAAACATTCATCACCAAACTATGGCATGATGCTGCCATAATGGGAGCATAAAAATTACCATATTGACTCTTATTCATGTCTATACTGTTTTAAGTTGGCCTGAAAAGATGAAATTTGAAACTAAGTGGCAAATTTTTATAAAGAGAAATTTATTAAATGAATTACAATAACAAGTACATTGCAACTGCTTTAACATAAACATGATATGATCATCCATAATTCAGTTTTCTCAAGGAGTTCTAGAATTTTTACCTGTATCTCCATTTCTGTGAGGTCTGTGTTCCATTAAACCTGTCCATTATTTGTGAGTCATTTATTCACATTTCACACTGAATAAGTCATTTGTTTTTGTGATAAAGTCTAAGAAGACAAACAAGGGTCAAGTTGAGCAACTGCAGCAGGAGTTGGCTTTTTTTATGGCAAATACCAAATGATTTTAATCCTAACTATGGTAATGGGGATGACATCAGTACAGTTCTATTCCCAGGTTGATAATGCCATGTGATTCAGCAATTACAAATCTCTTGTCAAAATTAACATTCTGCTGCCTAAATGATTTGGCATGGAGTAGCCTTTATCTTCCACAGACTGAAGGTGACTCTAAATGGAAATACCACTGATCATACAAAGTGTGAGAAGGAAGTTAAACATTTTTCAGAAGCACCAGTATTTCAGGTGCCCAAAAAACTGGCACAAGAAAATCACAGGACTGATTTTGTGGTGGGGTGCAGTCAGGGAGAGGAATCTAAAAGTCATGCAGGTAATTCAGTATGTCTCCTTGAAATAGAGGCTTTCACTTATGGTGTGATTCCTTCTGTTGTGCCAGTTATTTGGGCATCTGAAATAATGGTGTTTCTGAAAAATGTTTAACTTCCTTCTCACACTTTGTATGATAAGTGGTATGTCCATTTAGAGGCACCGTCAGTCTGTGGAAGATAAAGGCTACTCCATGCCAAATCCATTTAGGCAGCAGAATGTTGATTTTGACAAGAGATTTGTAATTGCTGAATCACATGGCATTATCAACCTGGGAATAGAACTGTGCTGAGGTCATCCCCATTACCATAGTTAGGATTAAAATCGTTTGGTATTTGCCATAAAAAAAAAGCCAACTCCTGCTGCAGTTGCTCAACTTGACACTTGTTTGTCTTCTTAGACTTTATTACAAAAATAAATGACTTATTCAGTGTGAAATGTGAATAAATAACTGTCTTCTTGCACAGAATTCAGCAGTTTCAGAAAGGAACAAACTAAACCGTTGTACCCAGTGGGCAACAATTTTATCTCCGTATTCACTTGTACCAACCAGTTCATGAATTGTGGTCTCTGTCTGCACATTTCATACAGAATTCGAAGATTAAACACTGCTGAGAGACTAGCCATTTTATTGTGTGGTTTATCAGTAATATCTTGCATAAATTGATGTTTCTGTCTTGCCCAAGATAAAAGTGTTGCTTTCCACCAGAACATTGAAGTCTGTAAGACTTGCTAGTTACTTTACATGTGTATCTTATGATCTTTTCTTACTGGAAATTAGTCCCCAAACAATCTGATCAGACTTAAATACTTTTTGCTCATGTACTTTAACAGAAAATAGAAAAAATGAGAAAGTGATGAAGATAGCATGGGTTTTGAACTCTGGATGTAGAACACCCTTGTATCTGTGAGGTACAGAGTCCAGAAAAGTACATTTTCTTTTATGGAACTGTTATCTTTTGACATTATATATCTGACTGGGAAGGGCGAAGGAATTTGCTTTCAGGAGTAAGCACCCAGAATGCAGGATTTTTCTTCAGAATGAAAATGATAGATAACAGAATGTACAGTATAACATAGATTTGAAGCCATGTAAGAGTATGCTGTAGATGCAGAAGATATGAGAAAAAAATGTGTGTTGGATCTGTCCAATCATAAATCCATTTCTATTGCCACATAAGTTCATCATCTTGCACTTTCACTACCAGACCTTTCTATTTATACGAAGGTGCTACACTTAGGAACACCATAAGAAGGATTTACTGCAGCTATTTCTCCTTTTTTGTTGCAGACACAAGCTCCAATCTCACCCCATTGTATTGTGCCACTTCCAAACTCAAATGGAATGCAACTTCTCCTATGTTATGATAATGAAGGTGTCTATGTCAATACATATGGCAAGGTTAGTACAAATCCGCAAGCAGTTTCTTTCTGGACTTGACTGAAAATAAATTTAAGATTAACTTATCTTGGACTGATTAGACCCTGAAGATAGAGGCAGCAAGTTCTAACATCTTGTTGTTACAATTTACTGGTTGAATCTGTGTCACATCCCAGAAGATTCTGATCTTTAGCACTGCTGCCGGTGAACCTCAAATCTTGCATAAAAATAAAGTTTTTGTAGTTAACACATCCACTGCCCAATACTTTAATGGCTGATTTTCACCATTTATTGAAGTTTGATTACTTGGTTTCGTAGGAACCAAATGTTGTGGTTGATTCCTAGGCTTGATCCCAGAGACCAGTGATCATGACTGAGTTTTTCATTGTTTTTCTCAGTTCCTTCAGGCAAATAAAATTCTTGAGCTAGACCATGGTCACTTTCACCAATTTTCTTCAGTGTCAGAAAGCACCAGTCACTGAACTAAGGAAATAAAGTTTTTTCCATAGAACACATAATGCGCTATGTTGTGTGGACCACTTGCTTTATAAAATACTGTGACATCCTCTCAGCACATTCACTGTCATCTTCCCTGTGGCTAAATTTAAGTGCTCCACACAACATTTGACAGAAGTTAGAGTAAGTTAAGAGTCCCACTCTGCCCCTAAACTTTGAAATATAAATTCTGAAATTTTGTACCTGTAGTAAAACCCTCATCAGATATAATGGAAAAATTAAACAAATTAGGCTTTTTAACAGAGAAAGTATTTTAAGGGTAAGCATCAAAACATTTCATTTTTTTAAAATTCTGTATTGAAATTGACATTCACTTTACTGGAATAATGTTATATAGAGATGTTGGCACAGTCGGGACCACAAGACAACATATTTTACAGGCACAACTGATAGATCTACAGCCCATATTTGCTGAAACCATTCCATTGATACTTACTTCACATAACATTGTTTTGCAGTTTTTATCTTTATCCTGCTTATCTGTTCACTGGAGATGGTTCAAGTGTTGTGTTTGATTTTATATAAACTTATTTCAGCTGACATGGATGTGCATAGTACTAGAGTGATTTTTTAAATTGGCAGTAGCTTTAGTTTTATGCTGGTTTTTAATTAGTTGCCATGCTGATCACATCTTAAAAAAAAGATGTATGAATGCTCACATACATAGTGTTAAGTGAACACAAAATGTATATAAACTTTTCTTACAGATAATACACAGTACTGAAATTAAACCTTTGTTGCTGAATTTAAATGCCCAGTGTGACCTGCAGCAGACCGAAATTTAAATGGGGGCTGCATAAGGGCAGCCATAGTTTGCTGTTGTCAGTACCCAATGTTTGGCATTTTGAGTATCACACTTTGTGTTAGAAATACAGCCATATTTCTTTAATCAGATGTCTTATAATAGGAAATCCTGATAATCTGGCACTTAAGGAGGATAATCCCAAGACAGAAGTTTTGCTTCTTGCCAGAAAGAACTTAATTGAAAGAGGAAGATATCTAGGGCATGTTGAAAAAGGCCTCCATTAGTGTCTGTACATCAACCATTGTGTTATCTCCTGATCTCTTGTCTCCTACTTCATCAAGTTTCTCAGCTCTGAAGACTCCAAAAAACACAGAAGAAGGCCCTGATGACCATGAACCAGTAGATGAAGGAGCTATCCATATTGAATACTCCTGTGCTTAGTTATACAATTCAAGTATAGGAACAGTAACAAAAAATTACATGATAGAACATAAGGTCGGTATAGATATTGTATGATAATCTGGAATATTCTATAATTTTTCACCCATCTTGTCCCATGCAAGTCGGATTACCAGGATTGAATTAAAGCAAAAAATCAGAAGTCACAGTGAGGTACATTAAACCCATGGTCCTTCACCTGGTAGGTTGCCTACACACAGTGAGGTTGTTTCTCTCAGATTTTAATTTTGTTACAATGCATGAATAATGATTTTGACCTGAGGTCCCTTAATAGTTGATAGGAGTAACATAAAAGTTGTCAGTAGTGGCATACATTATCATGATGATCCTTTTACAAGCCTAGTAATAATATATGGTCTCACATGACAATGGCAAGGCTATACAACATATTTGTGGTCCACTCGTTCACCAGTATGATGCATGTCACACACAAGGTATGCATGTCATGCTGTGTGAAGTGCACATGTGTATAAACAGCCTTTTAGAATAACCTCTAGGAACTGAGAGTGTAATTTCTTCACTTTCGGTGTGGAGCAAATTGAGCAAATGAGAACTTGGGGGAGAATGTCTTAGGAAGGAAAGTTTCTCAAACAGGATCATCTTAAATGGATTTCACTGTACTCTCTGCAGAAATTGTAGTACATTGTAAGAGTATTGTACCTGGTGTTATGTTTCGCTGAATGCATAGGACATCACATGAAGGTTCCATTCTTTTCTAAGTGTATTTCTTTCAGTCGCAAGTTCATTGTAGGTATTTTTATTTTGTAATGTAAAATACAGGAAGTCTGTTGACCAACTGAGGACCTGTTAGCTTCTTAAGAGGAACTGTGCTAATTACTAATCATAACTGTTGATTGTGTATGATTTCACATACAAGGGTCAGACAGGTAGATTTACAGTGTGAGATTTGAGGTTCTCACACCAATTAAAAATGCTGGTATTCCTGATAATAGGTTGAGGTATGAGGTGATTCTGTGCAAACAACTGTCACTGAATGTCTAATAAGTATGGCGCTGGTGTGGTTAACTTGTTTTCACTCTAATTGCAGGTGTCAAAGAACATTGTCCTGCAATGGGGAGAGATGCCAACATCAGTTGCATATATTGGAACAGGTCAGATCATGGGTTGGGGTAACAAGGCCATCGAAATTCGCAGTGTTGAGACAGGTCACCTCGATGGAGTGTTCATGCATAAAAAAGCCCAGAGGTTGAAGTTCCTCTGTGAAAGAAATGATAAGGTAGTAATATTGCATTTATATGCTTTTACATACAAAAATATTATAAGCCACTGTCTGTGAATTTTGTATTGTTACAAGCATAATCAATATTGTATTTGTGGCCGAACAGCCAAACTCACGCCTAGACTGCCTCATTGTTGAGGAGTCTAGATCATGCACAATTAGACACTCAGGCCTGATAGGAATCCCCTGAACAAGTGATCGGCACATTGCTACTTACATAACAAACACCCATTCTGTCGGTGGGATTTGAGCCTTTGATTCCAGCAATTGAGTGACTGTAGACCTACACTGTAGAACACACAGCCACTGGGATCAGCATCACTATTATGTTATCTGTGATAGTGAAATCATCATTAAACCAGTCATAAATAAATAGAATTCATAACCGTAAGGTACATGATAGTTTCATAAATGTCGGCTAAACACAGGGATAATATTCTTGTCCTTATATACAAGTGGGACATTCTTCTAAGATGTAGTCAGATACATTCAGCATTTACTGTACTACAAGAGCTCTTTCTACTTTCATTTTAGTTTAAAAATTATCATATATTCATGCATTAAGAAAATTTGTCAAAACATGCATTTGAGTAACATCTGTGAAGATAAGCACTGGCAAATGAGACATATCTCAAGACTCGTATTTCCTTAGACTATTGTGCTGATAGGAGAATATGTGAAATATTATAATTGTGAGACCTTTGCTTCTTTTACTGTCACGCTGTTGTGACGGTATCAAGTTTTGTATTTTTGCACACCTCTCTGTTTCTGAGAGACATTTTGTAATTACTCAAAATCCGTCCATGTATATATGCAGTGTGTCTGCTGCTGTTCATGCAGTGAGAATTGTTCTAGAGGCAGAAAGTCTCTTGAAATTTCACTAATTGACACTGCATGGATGCATGTGCCGCAAAGTATTTCACAGTTGCCAGAAGTGATTTAGATTTCACATGTAAAGCTTTCTCTTGTGGAGTTTAACATACTTTAGGTGCAGTGTGCCATACAGTGACTATGCTAATTTTTTAGTGTTTAAGAGTTGTCTTTGCAAAGTATATATGGTCATTGCACCCGTTAAACAAAGTGTAGTACATTATATGACACAGTCTTCAGAGCAGAAAGTCCTGAGACACATATTTGTCAGTCTCATGAAATCAAGTAATTGTAATCTGTGGCAGTGGTCATCAAGTACACTTACAAGACTAATAACTATGTGGCTTCCAAGAAGTGCAGTGTTATGGGACCACTACGTATTGATAGAGGACACGCATCGAGCAACTACTAGATGGAAGTTTTACCATGAAAGCAATGTATGGATTATGAAGAACCTGATTAAAGATCGAGTTTGTGTGTGAAAGTTGTACGTTAGACGTTTAGCTGCACAGTTTTGCGGTAGTTTTTCATCAGTGACATTGTCAGGAATGGGAAAGAGAGATTGGGTGTCAGATCTAATGCCTAGATAAATGTTATTACACAACTCATTCTTTGGTTGGGGGGAGGGGCTTAAATGTTTTTTGCTCTTTTGGAGGGGGGGTGGGAAAGTTGTTATGTAATTTTGGTATTGTGTGTATATAATTTACAAATGAGGCCACAGGCCACATAACACAACCTGGCAGGCTGTGAATGAGACACCACTACTTTATACAGCTGGATTTGTTACTGGTGCTCATTTGCAAGCTGGCTTTTGACTTATTGTACATGTGCTGTCATTCCTATCTTCACTTTGTGCTGGATCTTTTTTTATCTGAACATTTCCAAGTGTGAAGTCCTTGAAAACATAACCCTTACCCTTTTGATTTTTGGGTGTGGTGTATTTAATGAACAATATGAGGCAGATTAAGGGAACCATCTGTAGCAAAAATAACACAAGATCTTTTATCTAGTTCATGGTATTTTGCATCGTGGTAATAATGTAACTTTTGATCTTACCTATCCACACCTTGTTTTAATGTAGTATAGTTACCAAGTATTTCTGGCTTTGTACCTACACCCTTTCAGTATTTATATTCTTTCTCCACAATCTTTGCCATATGTAAGGTTGAATGAAGCTTTACAGCCCACTTGTCTCCCCATACTTGTTCCAGAATTTGGTCTGTGCATAAGTAACTGAACTCTCGTTTTGTCAGGTATTTTATTTTTTACTTTTTGTGCCTTATTTCTTGTGATTGTGTTAGCCAACTAAAATTATAGTTCATTTAGGGTCACGAATAGTCTTTCATTCATTTACAGATAAGAATTTTCAGACCTTTTTTGAGTCATTGATCTGCTGGAGCAGTCAGAGTACAGCAATATATGATGCAGTACTTGATACAGCAAAAGCTAAGAACCCATTATATCATTTATTATTCTAAGAAACCATATCATGCAGCTGACTAAACAAGAGGTTTGTGTTTGAGTTAAACACTGAATAATGTATAGTAGAAATATCATAATTGTATGTTCAGTCATCACATTGGGGGTTTGCTTTCATGCAGCGGATTGTTAAAACATGCCAGCAACAGGGCGAGAGGTAACTGGCTACCAGCTTGATCCATTTCATATGTGAATATTTTTTTGAACATCTTTAGGTACAGTCTACCCTGAAAGTGAAATCATATTTGACACACAGATGTAAAAGGTCTTTGATCCTGCAGGATGTTGTGGAGTGTAGTGGGTAGTTTGGTGCAGACATTTCAGGACAGTTTGTTGGTCCCATCTTTCAGCGTCAAGGTGTCTGAGGAGAATGCTGGAGTGCTGGGTCAGGGAACTGTATACACATTGTGCGCTATACCCTCCTCGTCTTCCAGTGTGCCCCCCACAATGCCATCGTGGCTGCTTTCTGTTGCCCTCTGGCTGACATCCTGGTCATCCTCGCCTCACTGCTCCATGCTGATGCTAGTAGGAGCCCTTTCCTGAGCACCAGCATCTCTTGCTGCTTCCTGTCACCTCCTGTCATTGGCTGTACTTCCATGTACAGTAACAGCTCAAACTTTGTACTCCTATGGTCATTTGAGCTCACGTATATCGTCTTTCTGCATCCTGGTACACTGCCACAAGCGTTTCTATCAGCCACTTACTGTTCACACAGCCTCTGTTGCAGCATTCTTTTTGTACATCTCGACTCTTGAAGACAGGACTGACATACTGTCCCAAAATGTCACTAACATACTAATCATTTAAGCAGCGCCATATCCCAGTATAGCAGAGATTGTGACAAAAAAAAGCCTAAAATCTAGCATGTGTGGGAAATCTTGAAAGATTTTTCTCACTTCAGTATTTTTTTCATGACAGTATATTGTTTTATCATTCACAGATATTCATTATTGACTATTATGATGTTTTCTGCTGCTTACAGGTGTTTTTCTCCTCTGCAAAGGGTGGTTCATCATGTCAGATCTATTTCATGACATTAAACAAGCCAGGAATGGCCAATTGGTGATAATCACAACTGAAACATAATTGCATCACCACTATTAGAAGCAGAATTGAATCAAAATAAATGCTCTGGAATTGGCTAACCAGTGAATTTACAGAAAGAGAAATGTGCAGTTGGTGCCATCAAATATACAACACTGTTGAGGTCTAGAAGCTAAATTATGGTGATTGATCCTTCATGCTTAATGGAGTCATGACTGCTGCATTTCCTGTTTTATATTCCTTCATGTAAATTTCATTCCATCTTCGTGCATGGTGCCAAGGAACTAAGTGATACACCACTCACAAACAAAAACAGTTTTATTTTTCATAATAGTGTGACAAGTTCTTCAGTTTTAATTGTTCTTTGAGCTTATATTACAACATTCTGTACTTCAGTGGAACATTTCCAGACTCTTTGTTGGCCATATATAGGCCTTTCAGAGGTACCATTAAAAGAACTGGTTTCTGTTTACCTTACTTGGAGTAATTATGTTGTGTCTCATTAAATTAAAGTCAGATTTTTGTATTTCTGTTAAAAAAGAGATTGGCCTGAAACAGACTTGCATGGCTTGATGTCTAAGTAATGCCCGTTGTAGGTTGTTTTCATATTCTGTATCATACTTTTACAATATAATATCAAATACAAATGCAAAAATTTCAAATTCTGGCAATCCAAAATCTAAGCCTGTAACCTGACGTAACTAATCTGTACTCAGAATATTTGGTAGGTCATGTGCTAAATCTCAGATGTGTTGGAACATTTAAAATAGTGTACAGGTGGAAAGACATGAGGTCACCATACTTGATGCTTCCAGTGTCTGTGGTACATAGCTGATGTTTTTGTGGTATGAACATCATTATATTGATGCTTTAGTTAATATATATTTGTATGCGAGACTTTTTAAATGGCTGCTGCCTGAGTATTACACCAAAATAAGCAGTTCTGAATGTGTATGGTCTGATTAAGAATGTTTTTTTTTGTACATCCTATTTTGTTACCTCTTTAACTGATAACAAAGAAATGAGATCTTTAGTGTAACTGCCCCCCACCCCCATCTGCAATCTTCAGTGACTGAAAAATTCAGATATGGTGTCCTTAAAGACAAGAATTTGTGTTTTGTAATGTGAGACTGGCATATTCCAGTTATCCTGGGAAAGAAACTATGTACAGAATTGAAAACAAAATCGTTGTAAAGAAACCGTGATAATACCCCTTTAATAGTATGAAGAATATGTTCAGTTGTATTGTGTTAAAGTGACAATCTGGTTTATTTTTATGCAGAACAAGCATTGAATTGTCCAGCTTTCACTTCTGGCCTTGTTGCAGTCACTTGTGAAACTGATGGATCATAGTGAGAGATCTGATTTGAGAGCACTTCATGTCTTTCATTTTCATACATAATTTTGTATGATAATACTGTTTACATCTGTGATTCTGGTCATGTCATTGTAGGATGCCAACTCTACCAAATATAGTTTTATGTCTGTTACATGAGTGAGAAGAGATGAACATATGGTGAGCAAACATTAGGTAGGTTGTTTGATCCACACTTTTTTTGTGAAGAGATGTTAAATAGTGTACATACTTTAAAGGTACGTTTGGTGCCAGAGGACTGAAACTTTTCCAGGGATGTTCTGTAATTTGACACAGGTTGTGGTTAATTTCTGTCAGAAAATTTTTAACCTTCCTGTTGGAAGTTCCAAAATTTAGCCCTTTATTTTTTTGTGGATATAATCTGTTATTAGGATGTATGTAATTTTCATTTTACTTCAAACTGGATTTCTTTGGATCATTTTGGAAGAGTTGGTAACTGTGATCAGTTACAAAGTGGGGACCGTTCGCAGTTGTAATAATATAGCTCAAAAGTGCAGTACTTGAATATATTATATATTTATTTGTTGTAACTTGCATTACAGTAAGTATACTGTTAACAGCATCATTCACTAACCCAATAACTGAAGAGAGGCACATGTTATGTTCAGATCTGCTCAAACTGTAGCCAGTAAACCAACTGGAACATACTTGAGAAACCATATTATCCACATTTACCTGTAACAGTTGCTGCGAAGTGGATGTGGGGAAATGTAACTTTTATTTGATTCCTTGTTTTGCAAGATTGTCATACTTAATACATTTTTCATGAATGAATCTTAAAACAAAAAAAAAAAATCCTTGTACATTTTATAGCTGTGGTTTTGACCAGTATCTTTGTGTGAAGTTAATGGTAGCATTTACCACCTGGAGTATGGTGTTGATTGTTTTGAAAGCTGGAGGTAAAGTCGGGTCATATATTTCATCAGGAGGGTTCATTCGTATAATGAGGTCACAATACATGGATTTAAACTGTTTAAAATGATCACTAGTTACACTGAAGGTAAGCTTACATGGTTACAAATTTAAAAAAATTTGCAAAGGAATGAAACACGGCAGTTGAAATCAGGAATGAACCAAGGGAGGAGTGCGTGTAAATGTGTGCATGTGTGAATGTAAAATTGCATGAAGTTTTGGTGCAATTCAGAAAGACTGTATACAAGCTTGTGGAAAATTCATTCAGTAACAAAAGAACATTATTATTATTATTATTATTATTATTATTTTGTATATTTGAGATGAAGATGGAGTTTAAAGCAGATTGTATTGACAGTGTGATGTACAGACATATTTGGAAAAAATGAACTTGATTTCTTGCAATACTAATTTCATACAATGAAGTTTTGTTAGCAAATTTTGTTCTTTGTAACGGCCATAAGATACACTGGATTTACTTCTTAATGGCTCCCATTTGGAATTTACAATAAACGTTCTTTACTGAAAGGTTAGTAGTGATAATATTTAAACTTAGTGCAGGAATTACATCCATATACATTGGGTTTTTTGAAGAGTGTGGCTCCTTGGATTCAATGAAAAATATTTTTGAATCAAAAAGTGATAAACGTAGTTTCATAATTTTTTTTACTTCACTGCAGTTTTCCTGTCACTTCAGCCCATATGTATATGTTTATTCATTATTTGGTAATGAAATAATTATAATGTATATAGTAATGCATGTTTATGACTGTAAATATATGTAACAGTGAATATGGCTTTTGCATATTTGTATGTGAAAGCATACGAAGTGACAAGAAATGCGTTTAAACCTTACAGAGCATATCTTTCATGGGCTCTATGAGTAAACAGAAATTCAAGCTCCATTGGGCAGTTGAGTGTCAGCTGAGAGTTATGTCATTTTATCTGTCCTGGAACCTGAAGTGCTTGTGTACTAGTTTGTCATGTCTCATGTACAGCAGACTATTACTTGTGATAAATGTTTCTTGTTGAGCAAACAGAGTACATTTGCAGAGTATGTGTATGTCATGGAATATATGCCTCTGTAAGTTTTGTAAAGAAAAATATCCCATGTCAGCAGTGCCATATGAAAGAACAGTGTACAAAATAATGGAGAATATGAAATTACAGTTTCAGTGTTGGTTAAAAATAAAATGTGATTTTTTTTCTTCAGGTGAACATGTTTTACATTAACTAGGAATGTAAATGGCCAGAATAACATGTTGATGTTTGGCAATCGCCATGCAGTTTGTCAAGTTTCCTTTACAGTGAGTGCATTCATTATCATAGTGCCTACATTTTTTAAAGACATAAAAGTCAGTTATGTTAAATTAAAAACTTGACATCATTATTCAGGGAATTAAGAGAAGAGAAAACCTAGAACAATTAACAGTTTAAAGATAATATTTGAGAAGAGTTTGCTGATAGCTCAAGACAAGTGCTCAGTCATGCGGTGAGAGATGTTTTCAGCATCATATGATGAGAAATGTTCTGAGAAAGATTTAGCCCAGCATAGAAGCAGCGAGTTGGCACTTCTGAGATCTACTATGAAATGAGGTAAGTTTTACTACTGTGAGTGGAAAAACAGATGTGGGCTTTGTATACAACAGAGTTTCTGTGACAGCTTCCATGCTATAGGCTGTATTAAAGATACATTCTGTACTTTGAAACATTGAAATATGGGGTACCAATGATTCCTTTCAATGTAAGGAAAGATATGGAACGCTGTATTGCATGTAAAGTACAACAAGAAAATATTTTTTTTGGTGAGAATCTAACAGAGCAGTCAAATTCTGTTTCATATCCCTTCTGTTTTATAATTATTCATACATACATACTGTAAGCTGCAATGGTAGTAGCCTTCAGTGAAGCTTTCTGTTTTTTGCTTTGCAGCAGGTTTCCAAAAACAGATGTAAAGTTTAAATGTTGGTGCAAAAAGTGCTTTTATTTTGAATGCAGAAAAGGTTTTATACTTGTTATTCGTAGGGCAGGGATATGTGTTTAAAACAAATTTTCTATGATTATGCACATCACACACATACTAAAGTAACCAGAAAGCATAGTTGGTTTGGTGACATGCTGTGAACTGGTTTGTCTGGAGAGTTCAAAGCCCAGTGGGGGTGAGATGTTCCAGACCCATCCGGACTTCACCAAGGCCTACCCAGCCTCCTGTACAGTGGGTTACCACGTCTCTTTCCTGGAGGTAAAGTAGCCAGAGCGTGGTGTTGACCAGTCACTCTCTTCTAGCACCAAGGTTGAGTATGTGTAGAGCTGTACCCATTCCTCCCCTATATCCTTGCTTGGCATGTTACAGGACAGCCTTTACCTCTTTTTATACATACTTATGCAAGAAGTAGGTACATACAAATAAGAGTTGAATAAAGAGAGACCAACTTGATGTCACTTGCTTTTTTATTTCATTATTTAATGCTCAACATGTTTCGGATGTTAATACGTCCATCCTCAGGAGCTTGCG
>Ga0123352_10005718_pt1 | contig 18830 bp, 14 predicted proteins | sample TergutLab28metaG_FD_89700 | JGI IMG/M metagenome (GOLD analysis project Ga0123352, IMG submission 89700) | Labiotermes labralis P1 segment gut microbial communities from Petit-Saut dam, French Guiana - Lab288 P1 | ecosystem: Host-associated > Arthropoda: Insects > Digestive system > Gut ... | reverse complement strand
TCGGAGTTGGCGTGCTGACCAGTCGTTTATTTGTGCCAACGTTACAATTAATATATGCGGCATCCGAGCAGATGCCACCGTTTTTGGTAATTACTGACGTCGCAGACTACACACTTATGAGTGTAGCCTTCGGAATAATGTTGATTGCCGGGCTTTTGATTTTGATAAGTGTACTCAGAAAACTCAAGCCGGATCAAGTGCTCAAACTAGGTGAGGATTAAGGATATTAATCACATGGAAACATTAATTAAATGTGAAGATCTCACAAAAAAATACATCGTTGGGCGAGAAGAAATTTTCGCACTAAATAATGCATCTGTCGAAATCAAGACAGGCGAATTGACTATATTGCGCGGGCGCTCCGGCTCAGGAAAAACTACGCTTATAAACCAGTTATGCCTTTTGGACAGACCGGATAGTGGCGAACTGATTTTCGATGGCAAGAGTGCTACAAATGCCAGTGACGGCTGGCGAGATAATTGCAGAAAAAAGGACTGTGGCATCATTTTCCAATCAGTTGCGTTGATGCCACACATGACGGCACTTGAAAATGTTGACTTTGCAATGCGAATTGCAGGAGTAAAACATAAAGAGCGAGCGGACCGAGTGCAAGAATGCTTAGCGATGGTGGGATTGTCGAAGAGAGCATCCCATTTACCGGCAGAACTATCAGGCGGAGAACAACAGCGTGTCGCTATTGCTCGCGCTATTGCTCATCGCCCAAAGATTCTCTTTGCCGATGAACCAACTGCCGAACTAGATACACAAACAGGTTTGCAGGTATTAAAAGTCTTTTTAGATTTAATAGAAAAGAAAAATGTTACAGTGGTTATGACAACACACGATCCTGCACTCATGGAACTGGGTTACAAAGTATATACCATGATGGATGGGGTGATAACAGATGAGTAACGGACGCACCGGAATAATAGAGTGTGACAATCTGGTAAAAATCTACAAAACATTAGATACAGAGGTTATGGCGCTACAAGGGCTTGATCTCACTATTGAACGTGCCGAATTAATGGCTATCATCGGGACATCCGGTAGCGGAAAGTCTACCCTTCTGAACATCATCGGTGGACTCGACACGCCAACAATGGGTAGCGTAACTGTCGATGGCTTGGATTTGCGCAAGTTAAGCAAAGTTGAACTCACGACATATAAACACAAGACCGTGGGTTTCGTGTGGCAAAACAATGCACGAAATTTGATTCCATACCTTACTGCAGCTGAAAATGTTGAGCATGTAGGGCGTATTGGCAAAAGTCTTGACAATGAATATTGTGCACGGCTTCTGGAAATGACAGGCTTGACAAAGCGCAGAAAAAACAAACTCAGCGAACTCTCAGGTGGTGAACAACAACGTGTAGCAGTAGCTATTGCACTTATAAACAAACCACGCATTTTACTGGCTGACGAACCTACAGGAGCTGTCGACTCTCGCACTTCAGCCGGCATTATGAAGCTTTTCGAGCAGTTGCGTACAGAACTCGGGATTACAATCATTATTGTTAGCCACGATCAAGAGGTTGCAAAATATGTTGACCGAGTCGTGGCTATTCGCGACGGAAAAACTTCTAGTGAAATTTTGCGCACAGAGTCAATCGGCAGTATGGCACATCTTTCCGCTTTTGAAGAAGGACATCTTGAACTTGCGGTAGTCGACCGCGCCGGACGCGTACAAATCCCAAAAGAGCATCTTGAAAAGCTGTCAATTTCAAGCAAAAGCAAGGTTCGCGTTGATGTCGATGGTGATAAAATTTCCATTTATCCGACCGATGCTTAGAAACAAAACAGCTACATTAATATGAATCGCCGAAGATATAAAACACTTTCGGCGATTCATATTAATGTTTATTTAGGTATCGTGATGTTAATTGATGTCCCAACATCGACTGAGCTTTTTATTTTTATTCGATATTCATCACCATAAAGCAATTGCAATCGTTCATTAATATTCTTAATGCCATATCCATCGCTCTGATTGCTTAGTAAAGATTCTATGCGATTTTTTTCCATGCCTACACCATTATCCGCTACAAGTAGAGTGACAGACTTTTCATCACTTTTGGTATCTACAGTTAAATTTAGCCCCTTTTTATCACAGTTTCTCAAGCCATGATTTATAGCATTCTCAACTATAGGTTGCAATATGAAGTTTGGTATCTCATAAGCCATTGCTTGTTCATCAAGGTTGTACTTCACTCTAAACTCATAATTGCAGAGCAATTGTTGAAGAGAAACATAAGATTTTATATTATTTAGTTCATTTTCAACTGTAGTCATTTCATTACCATTGTTTAACGCAGTACGGAAGAAGGATGTCAGCAACAACACAATTTGGCTAATATCATCTTCTTCTGAAAGAATTGCCCTACTGTTGATTAAAGACAACGTGTTATATAAAAAATGAGGATTTATTTTTGCTCTTAGCAAAGCAATTTGTAATTCTTTTTGCTGGCTCTCATTTTTATACACAACATCAAACAAATACCTTATCTGAGACATTGCGTTATCAAAGCTTCGGATTAGAATTCCAACTTCATCATTGCGGTTTGTTGATACTGTAACTGAAAATTCCCCTTGCTGAATCTGCCTCATATTTTTGGTAAGCGCTATTAAAGGGGCAACAAGTCTACTTGCAAAAACGTAAGCAAGAACACCAAATATTATTAAAGTTGCGAAAAAAGCAATATGAACTGCCAAAACAACATCTCTTATTGATTGCGACACATTTGCAAGTGGCGTGTAATGATAAACCGTCCAATCACTACGAGGGATATCTGTGCTAATTATCAAAAAGTCATCTGCCACTTCGCGTATGCGATGACCTTGAACGGCACCTGTCGCCATATCATATGATAATTTACTATGACTGAAGATTGGTGAACCGGTCGCGTCCAGAACCGTTACTCCATAATCACTTTCAGATATTTCTCTCAAAGGCGCAAAAAACGAATTGTAATCAAACTCCATAAATAGATAGTTAATTTTGCCGTCCAATCCCTGTGTAGGCATTCGCCGAATTGAGATAAGTGTATAATTTTCTTCATTTTCAACCACCAACCACACCGGCATAAAACTTCCTTCAATACCAGTGTACCAAGGCAAGTCTGTCAGTGCAGAAAGTTGCAAAACAAAATTGCCATATCTGTGCAGGTCTGAGCCAGTAAAAATTGTAAGCGCAACCAAATCAGGGTGTAGTGCTGTATACGCTTGAAAAGTTGGTATAATGTGATCCCTGTAGGCCAACCACATACTAAAATATGAATCTCCATATGTGTAATTTATTATTCTTAATAATTCAGTATCATTAAATATATAATTTGATAATGCTTCAAAAATGCTAAACTGATAACTAATTTGCATAGCAGATTGATTCACCGTATCTGTTATGAGTTTAGTTTCATTGTCGATTAAAACACCTCGTATAAAAAAGTGCGTAAAAAGGCTCAGAGAAACAGTTAACAACACACCAAGAACCAGATAAGTCACAGCCACTTTTTTCTTCATCTTCAAATCTGAAAAGGACTGAAATAATCTGACAAAAAAACTTGGCATGTTTATACCCCTCTCTTAATTTGTCTGATTTTCTCCGGAGTCGCACCAAAATGTTCCTTAAAGCTTTGACAGAAATAGGAATAGTTCTTGTACCCCACGGAAGTGCATATAACACGAACTTTAAGATGAGTATTTATAAGTAAGTCTTTCGCCTTCTCCATTCTGTAATTTCTTATAAATCTATTCACAGTGACCCCGCACTCTTTCTTAAAGACGCGGGATAGATAATCTTGATGTACATAAATAAGTTGAGCAAGAACATCAAGGCTAAGATCGGCATCGTAATTTTTATATATATATTTTTTGATAGTTTCAATCCTGCTACTATTAGAAATTAAAGGATCATACTCCTGATGACCTTCAATGATTGCCCCCATATCCGATTCCTTCCCAAACTCAGCAAGTATTTTTGTAATTACGTCATAAAACTCTCTAGGGACAACAGGCTTGAGCAAGTACTCTTTCACACCTAATCGGAGTGCCTCTTTTGCATACTTAAATTCATCATGCCCGCTGAAAACGATTATTTTTATTTTCGGCTGCAAATCTAATGCTTCCTTACTAAGTGTGAGCCCATCTATAAATGGCATTTTTACATCAGTAAACAATATATCAAAATGGCTGTTGCCAATGATTTCACACGCTTCTTTCCCGTTACTTGCTTCACTTATTTCAAGGGGAAATTTAAACCTTTCAATAAGAAATCTAATACACTCTCTTTCATTTTTGGTGTCATCGACAATTAAGATTTTGTGCAAGATAATCACTCCTACGATAAAGATTCTAGTATTTTTTGATAATTGTTGTCAAAAATTCGATATAAATGTCGTAAAATTGATATTTCCTTCAGTAATTATCAAATGATACAATAATTTACACAAAGGGGCAAGAGTTATGTGTTTATTTTTTCAACAAAAAGCGAACCTTGACCTCATGCAAAGGCAGCTCTAAACTTCAAACAAATAAATTAGGAGGAAAATGACAAATGAGAAAAATCGCATTAATTTTGGCACTATGTATGCTCTTTGGTCTTGTTGCCGCTTGTACTAATGACACGGACGAAGGCGCAACACCGCCGGCTGATGGCGGAGCTCAACCGGCAGACACAAATGACGACACCCAACCGGCAGACACTGACGATGATTCCCCGCCACCGCTAGTAGCAGGTAATGTTGATCCATACGGACCTCTTGCAGAGAGAATCACACTATCAATAGGGCGCGAAGAAACACCCAATGTTATGTTTGAGCCGGGCGAAGATTCTTTCAATAACTATATCGTACGATTTTTGTCCGAACAACTCAATATTGACTATCATTATGAGTTTTCAACAGATTCAGCTAACCAAGGTTACGAAATGAGAGTATCTATGCAGATTGCTTCCGGTGATATTCCTGACGTAATGACGGTTACATATCCACAGTTACGTCAGCTTGTGGACGCAGGGCTGATTGCTGATATGACTCAAACATTTGATGTATTTGCCTCACCAGGTCTTAGGCAGGCTATGGATTCTACCAATGGTGTCAGCCTAGATCTCGCTACTTTTGATGGCAGATTGATGGCAATTCCTTCAGTTTTCCCAGGCATGGATAGTATCCCTATCCTTTATGTGCGCGGCGATTGGATGGATGAGCTTGATTTAAATCCTCCACAAACAATCGAAGATGTTGCTGATATCACATTAGCTTTTAGAGAACACAATCCGAGTGGCACCGTGACTTCCGGTTTCGCTGTTCAAAGTCAAATTCTTAACGTCGGTGGCGGCATTTTCCATCTAAATGGTTTCTTTAATGCCATGGATGCATTCCCCGGAGCTTGGCTATGGGGAGATGATGGCAGGGTTGCATACGGCTCTGTGCAACCCGAAATGAGAGAAGCGTTGTTAGCCGTTCGCGACCTCGTGGAAAGAAATGTTATTGATGCAGGCTTTGCAGTCAGAGATGTACAGCAAAATCGTGAGCTTGTATATAGCAGTCAGTCCGGTATTTTCTGGGGTGCATGGTGGACTACTCAATGGTTAATGGAAATGCTTGTAGCAGAAGATGAGTCTGTACGTTGGGACAGACATTTGATCCCCGCTGCTGACGGTAGAGTAAACGCTGTTATGAGAAACCCGTCACCCAATTTCGTTGTGGTGAGAGCAGATGCGTGCGACTTGACCAAAGAAGCTGTCATGAAGACACTCAACTGGCAATACTTCCTGGATTTAGACCAAGCGCTAGGTGTTCGCCCTGATGGAATGAACACAAGATTTAGTTGGCGCTTCTTCCCAATCAACACTTTGATAATAGATTATGATTCAAAGGAAGTTCAAATCCAGAGCGTCATGGACATCGTAGACGGCTTTAAACCTCTCGAAGATATTTGGTCCGGAGATGGCATCACTTGGTACGAAGGCTTCACTTCTGTTTTGGAACATGGGCTACACGGTGCCGCTGATATAAGCATTTCCCATGCCAATGCTTGGGGCTGGGCTATTGGCGCATGGCTTATACAGGACAACGATGCCCGAGGCAACATTAACAGAATTTGGCAGTCGACATACGCTGTGTCTCCAACAATGGAGTCAAGGTGGGGACCTCTGATAACCTTAGAGGAGGAAACATTCCTACGAATACTGACCGGCGAAGCAGATATTTCAGCGTTCGATGATTTCGTTGAACAATGGCATGCGTTAGGCGGAGAAACTATCATAGAAGAACTTACTGCAATAGCGAATGAAAACTAGCACTTAGACCCCCTCGTAGGAATCCGAGGACTCTCGGATTCCTACGCACTCTATTTTTTGCTTAGGTCATTTTCAGAAAGGACGTGAAATTTTGTCATCTGGAGTAAAGGTTAGACGCCAAAAGCGTGAGCCATTTAAGAATACCTGGCCGTATCACTTAATGTTACTTCCGGGCATGGTTTTTCTTATTATATATTCAATCATACCTTTTTTGGGAAACATTATTGCATTTCAAAACTTCAATCCATCTTTGGGTTTTTTTGGATCTCCTTGGGTAGGATGGGAGCATTTTCGCTTTATGGCAATATTACCCGATGTTACACGAGTCTTCATGAACTCTTTGATAATTGCCTCCGGCAGGCTTGTGTTTACTATGCTTTTTTCCATTTTATTTGCAATTTTAGTTCACGAAATGTTCGGGGTGTTTATTAAAAGAACGGTACAATCCATATGTTTTTTGCCTCACTTTTTGTCTTGGGTCATCCTGGCTAACGTATTTAGGAATGTGTTAGATGAAAACGGAATTGTCAATATTGCTCTGATGGCTGCAGGTATTCTCGAAGAACCAATTATATGGCTAGGAAACAACACTACATTTAGACCGATAATAATTGCAACCGGAGTTTGGAAAGACTTTGGCTTCGGTGCTGTCATATTCATCGCAGCACTATCGGGAATAAATCCCGAACTATACGAGGCAGCAGACATAGACGGTGCCGGACGTCTAAAAAAAATCTGGCATGTAACACTTCCCGGCTTGACCGTAACCATCGTATTAGTGGCAACACTCAATTTAGCACAAATACTCAATGCCGGATTTGATCAAGTGTGGAACATGTACAGCCCTATTGTATATAGAACCGGAGATATAATAGACACTTATGTTGTTCGCACCAGCTTTTTTGCTGCACAGTTTTCTTTTGCCGCAGCAGTAGGTCTATTAAGGTCAGCAATCGGTTTTCTCCTCATTACAGCGTCTTATATTCTGGCAAGAAAATTCGCGAATTATCGTATTTTCTAGGGAGGATGGATTATGCGTCGATATAAAAATGCATCTAATATCATATTTGATGTTTTTGTTCTATTACTTTTACTTCTATTCGGATTTCTCTGCCTCCTTCCGCTTTTGCATTTACTTGCATTATCGCTGAGTAGCAGTCATGCAGCACTTTCCGGATTGGTTACATTTTTTCCTGTAGATTTCACACCTACCGCATACCTGATGTTAATTCGCGACGAGCGTTATGTAACTGCTTTCATGGTATCAATACAACGAATTTTACTCGGCGGAGGAATTAACCTGGTATTAACGATTCTGACTGCTTTCCCCCTGTCGATGGAGGCGAAAAAGTTTCCAGGCAGAAACATTTATATGTGGGCAATCATTTTCACCATGTTATTTGTAGCAAGTGTTGTTCCTTGGTTCTTTGTCATTAGAGCCACTGGTTTGCTTGACTCTATTTGGGCACTGGTATTACCTGGCGCATTGCCTGTTTTCAACACTATTTTGCTTATGAACTTTTTCAGAAATCAGCCAAAAGAAATAAAAGAGTCCGCACTTATGGATGGTGTGAACCCTTTTCAGATGATGGTTAAAATTGCCGTACCCCTCGCCTTACCTGCAATTGCCACAGTGACAATGTTCAGTATAGTAAATCATTGGAACGCTTTTTTTGATGGTATGTTACTGATAAGCACACCATCAGGAATACCATTGCAAACATATATACAGTCACTCATAGCTGCAAATGTCACCATGGTGGCTCAAAGTGGTATGACTCCTGAGGAATTAGCCGCTCTGTCTGCACTTAGGACATTTAATGCTGCAAGAACCATCGTAGCAATAATCCCGATTCTAATCGTATATCCCTTTATGCAGAGATTCTTTGTAACAGGAATAACCCTTGGCTCAGTAAAGGAATAGCATATAAAGGAATATGATTGCATTACAGCGTTTGTTAATTGAAAATATGTTTAGGAGGACATTCACATTATGAAAAAAGCAAAAATTATACTGGACAAAGATTTTTTTGTCGGTGTTACAGACAATAGGATTTACGGAAATTTTGTAGAACATATCGGACGATGTGTTTATGGTGGTATATATGACCCATCATGTCCGGATGCAGACGAGCTCGGCTTTCGCAAAGATGTAATTTCAATGACTAAAGAACTAAACATACCGGTTGTACGCTATCCCGGCGGAAACTTTGTTTCTGGTTACAACTGGGAAGATGGTATTGGTCCGAGAGAAGCGCGACCAAAGCGTTCAGAACTGGCATGGTTTGCCATTGAAACAAATGAAGTCGGCACAGATGATTTTGTTGAATGGTGTCGCAGAGCCGGCACTGAGCCTAATCTTGCAGTGAACCTAGGCACAAGAGGTCCTGATGCTGCGCGAAACATGGTAGAATATTGCAATCGTGCCTCTGGCACATATTGGAGTGACTTGCGCATTAAAAACGGATACAAAGATCCACATAATGTTAAACTTTGGTGTCTAGGTAATGAAATGGATGGTCCTTGGCAAATAGGACATAAAACAGCTTATGAATACGGGCGCATCGCCAACGAAGCCGGTAAAGTCATGAAATGGATTGATCCAACAATTGAATTGGTGGCTTGTGGTAGTTCCAATATGAAAATGGCGACCTTTGGAGAATGGGAAGCAACTGTTCTGGAAGAGGCCTATGATGTATCTGACTATATTTCTCTACACATTTATTTTGACAATTTAGCAAATGACTTGCCAAACTTCCTCGCCAAATCAGTGGAAATGGATTCATACATACATTCTGTAATTGCCATTTGTGACTTTATTAAAAGCAAAAATCGGAAAAAGAAAGATGTAAATATTTCTTTTGATGAATGGAATGTCTGGTATCACGCTTTTGAGGATAACAACAAATACATCCAGAGAAGAGAATGGGAAGTCGCCCCCGCTTTTAACGAAGACATTTATAACTTCGAGGATGCACTTCTGTTTGGGAGCATGATGTTGTCGTTACTGCGTCGTGCCGATCGTGTTAAAATTGCTTGTTTGGCACAATTGGTAAATGTCATTGCTCCAATTATGACAGTAACCGGTGGCGGCAGCTATAAACAAAGCATTTACTACCCATATCTTCACGCTTCAAAATACGGCAGAGGAAAGGTTCTCACCACGCTTACAACCTGTGACAAGTACGACAGCAAGGATTATACAGATGTACCTTTGCTTGATACTATTGCTGTAGAAAATGAAGAGAGCAGAGAACTAACCATCTTCGCAGTTAACAAGGATTTAGAAGACGACACACTTACTACCTTATCGTTGCGCGAGTATAGTAATTATGAACCGATTGAGCATATCGTTATGCAAAACGAAAATGGCAAGGCTTTTAATACTATAGATAAGCCTGATGTTGTTATGCCAACAAACAAAACATTACCAAAAATGGAGAACGGCAAACTAGAGATTGTCTTCCCAAAATTATCGTGGAATGTATTGCGCCTTAAAGCAAAATAACATCTTGCCTAGAAATATTCATATTACAATCATTTGCAAGTAATGGGGGGAAAGCAGCATGACGCAGTCCGTTAGACGTCTATTTGATATAATTGTTATAAAAAAAAGTCATCGTTCTTTTCGCAAAGATTGGGGTGCGGATATCGCCACAGGGTTTGCATTGTCTGCACTCAATCCATATCAGCGCATGAGCGAGAGGCTGTCTCTCGTTTTAGCTTTAGAAGATCCGATAATACTCGAAGGCGAACGCATCACCTTGCTTCGAACTGTTCGTTCCTTGTCTCCAATATTTACTAAAGAGGAGTATGAAGAGTTAAGAAAGCATTATTACCTTCCCGAAGAAGGGTTTGTATGCAACATATCTCCCGGGTACGAGGATGTCATCTCTAATGGATTGGAGCATTATCGACAGATTGCACTCAAAAACCTTGACCGCTCTGAAAATACTGCGGAGCAATCCAGTTTCTATGTTGCCGTAGTTAAAGAAATTGAAGCTGTTTATGATTTGTGTGAGCGTTACAGGGAAAAAGCAATAGATGTCGGAAATGATGTCATTGCAGATTTACTGTCACAGGTTCCAAAAAAAGGTGCCTCTACATTTCATGAGGCATTGCAATTATTTCGAATTTTACACTATACACTCTGGTGCGAAGGTGAGTATCATAATACTGTTGGTCGATTCGATCAGTACATGTACCCATATTTAAAATCCGACATAGACTCAGGACTACTGACCAACGCTGAGGCATATGACTTGCTTTTGGAATTCTTCCTTACTTTCAATAGAGATAGTGATCTCTACCACGGAGTGCAACAGGGTGATAACGGGCAAAGCATCGTTCTTGGTGGGGTTGATGCCGATGGCAACAATTGCTTTAATACTCTTTCTCGCATGTGCTTGGAAGCAAGTCGTGAGCTAGAATTAATTGACCCCAAAATTAATCTTAGGGTTGACAAAAACACACCACCTGATATTTATCTCCTTGGCACGGAGTTGACAAAAATAGGTTTGGGATTTCCTCAGTATTCCAACGATGATGTTGTCGTCAACGGACTTGTGGAACTCGGATATTCTCTTGAGGATGCAAGAAACTATGCTGTAGCGGCATGTTGGGAGTTTATAATCCCTAAATATGGCATGGAAATTCCAAACATAGGGGCTTTGTCGTTTCCATTAGTAGTGAATAACACGCTACAGCAAGATTTAAGCAGCATATCAGACTTCGACTCGTTAATGGCGCATGTTCGTACCGAGATATCTATCCAATGTGATAAATTAATATCTTCTCGTTCCAAAGTATGGATGGTTCCTGCACCTTTCATGTCAATTCTTATGGATAATTGCATTAATTCCGGTAACGACATCTCATTAGGCGCCCGGTACAATAATTATGGATTTCATGGCACAGGGCTTTCAACAGCCACAGACTCTCTTGCTTCCATAAAAAAGAATGTGTTTGACGAAAATATAATAACGTTGAACGACCTGGTTGATGCTATTGAAAACGACTTTGAAGGTTATGATGAACTCCTTGCAACGTTACGGTATGACTCACCCAAAATGGGTAACGATGACGATTATGTTGATGACATTGCAGTACAACTCTTAGACGCATATGCCGATGCACTCGAAGGTAAAAAAAATGAACGTGGTGGGTGTTATAGAGCCGGCACTGGTTCTGCTATGTATTATTTGTGGCATCCAAACGACATCGGTGCATCTCCGGACGGACGTCGTAAATCTGAATCTTTCGGTGCAAACTATGCGCCAAGTTTATTTGCACGAATAAATGGACCTTTATCCATGATTAAGTCCTTTGTTAAGCCAAATCTCGGACGTTGCATCAACGGCGGCCCGCTCACAATGGAGTTTTCCGACACAGTTTTTCGTAATTTTTCAAGCATAGACAAAGTTGCAAGTTTGGTAAAGTTCTTTGTAGAATCAGGCGGGCACCAAATACAGCTTAACACCGTTAATCGGGACATGCTTTTAGATGCACAGAAAAATCCTGATCTATATCAACGATTAATTGTCAGGATATGGGGCTGGAGTGCATATTTTGTGGAGCTTGACAAGGATTTCCAAGATCATGTAATCAGCCGTCAGGCATATACAATATGAGCCAAGGTACTATTTTTGATATAAAAGAATTCTCAGTTCATGATGGACCGGGTGTTCGTGTAACAGTATTTTTTAAAGGATGTCCTCTGCGTTGCATATGGTGCCATAATCCCGAAGGCTTAAATATTGATCCGCAAGTTATGAGAAGTTTCCAAGGCTGTGACCATTGCCAAAAGTGTGCAAAACCGTGTACTCATCCGGACTGTAAAGACCTGAAGCACTGTACAAAAATTTGCCCGCACGGATTGATTCGTAAAGTCGGGGAGTCGATAACAACAAGAAAACTGATTGAAAGGTTGGAGAAATTCACTCCGACTCTCAGCGGTTTTGAAGGTGGCGTCACTTTATCTGGTGGCGAACCTTTAATGCAGCCACAGTTCTTACTAGACTTACTTCAGAACCTGACTATCCATACCGCAATACAAACTTGTGGTCATTGCGATTCACAAGCATTCGGCGAGGCAATTAACCTCGCCAACCTTGTTATGTTTGATATTAAATTACTTAACCCAGCTAAGCATAAAATGTACACAGGTGTCGACAATGATCTTATACTCAAAAATCTAAAAAATCTAAAATCTTCGGGCAAATTCTTTACGATTAGATTACCTATAATCCCCGGAATAAATGATAATAAAGAGCATTTCATAGGAGTAGCTGAATTGCTTAAAGATAGCAAAAATCAGTTGTGTGTTGAAGTCCTACCTTTCAACCCTTTAGCCGGTGCAAAATACCCACAACTTGATATGACATTTGAGCCAAAATACGAACTCAACACTGTCACGCAATTCCATGTTGATGTTTTGAAAGATGCGGGATTAACGGTAAGTATACTTTAATTCCGCAAACTTCCCGATAAGTCGAAGTTTGCGGAATGTAGGTTCATTTATGCAAAAATCATCTTAATGAATTAGCTTCGCAAATAGCCGCTTCGTCACATTTGAAGTTGCGCTCGGGATCAAGAAGACCGTTCACTTCCTGTTCAACATCTGAAACTTGGGTATAACAAAAGCCACATACATAATCTAAATCAAATATAGCTTTAGTCAAAGCAACATATCTCTCGATTAGCCCCTTTTCGTCAGCCACGCGGTTTCCATAACCCCAACCTTCACCACGTCCGGCAATAGCAATTCCGCCGTATTCGCTTATTATTACAGGCTGCCCCTGGTACTCCCACCCATCAGCGAACGTAAACCGGGAGTCAATCATGGCAGGGTCTTCATACAAAACTTTCCCTTCATCTTCAAAGACTTTTTTGAACTTCTCCGCATCTTGTTCGTAATTATGCAAAGTGATAATATCTGAACAGGTATGCTCCCATCCATCGTTAGTTATAACAGGTCTCATATCATCTATCGCTTTTGTTATATGATATATACCCACGGTAAAGTCTTGTTGTTTTTTATTTTCTTTTATACGCGATACGCCCCAAGACTCGTTAAATGGAGTCCATGTGACGATGCTGGGGTGATTATAGTTTTGCTTAACAATACTTATCCACTCATTGGTGAACTGCTCAACAGCCAAATCGTCGTACGTGTAATAAGATGGAGCCTCACACCACATAAGCAAGCCCTTGACATCGCACCAGTATGCAAAGCGCTCATCCTCGGTTTTTTGATGTTTCCTGAGACCATTGAAACCGAGTTTCATTATCTTATCAATATCCTCAACCAATGCGTCCTCAGACGGCGGAGTCAAAGCACTATCGGGCCAATATCCCTGATCTAGAATTAGCTTTTGATAAATTGGGGTGTTGTTCAGTAAAACCTTATCTCCATGGATGCTTATTTTTCGCAACCCAAAATACGAACCGACAGTATCAACTACTTTTCCGCTGTCAAGCACCTTAAACTCAATGTCATACAGATTTGGTTGTGCAGGACTCCATAGTTGCACGTCCCATTCCATATTACCGGAAACAAGGTCAATCGAGGTAGTCTTAGTCACCATATTCATATATGTTGTTTGCTGAGCAACAACTTCACCATTAAAGGATACTACTGCCTCAACAGCACAGTCTTTCGATAGATTGTTTAAAGAGTAGTTCAATAAGACGGCGGAATTATCATAGTCTGGTGTCATCTTCACGTTTTCAAGTCTTATTGGGGAAACGCTTTCAAGCCAAACCTGCTTCCAAATACCTGTTGTCTGCACATACCAACAACCAAAATTATTATTTATCCAACGTTGTTTGCCACGAGGTTTTCTTTTGTCTTTGTTGTCTTCGCAACGAACTGTAAGCGTATTTTCCCCGCTTTTCAGGTAATCGCCGATGCTGAAACTGAATCTGGAATAGCCTCCTGTATGCGAGCCTGCCCTTTGGCCATTAATCCATGCCGTCGTTATGTAGTCGCTACCTTCAAAATGTAGTAACACATCTCCGCTGATGTCTTCGACATCAAATGAGCGAGAATACCATACACAGTCGTGATGCTCTTCAACATTAATGCCACTCATCTTAGTTTCATAAGTAAACGGCACTAAAATTTCTTTGTCTTCGAAACCGGCAAACCAGCCTTTTTCAAACCCTTCCTTTGAATCATCAAATCTGAAGTTCCATTTCCCACACAAGTCAATCCAATTATTACGAACAAACTGCGGTCGCGGATAATTTGGTATGTAACACTTTGTCATTATGAGCCCTCTTTTCTATTTTTAAGTTTATATTTGGATTTCAATTTCTCTAATACTGCCTGACATCTCTCCACGCATAAATCATTTCACTCAAGTGCGATTCCGGAATCTCAGGTGTCAGATTGTGTACACCTGCAAAAATGTAGCCTCCATCTTTGCCTAATACACGGATTGTATCGGCGACACTCTTATAAACTGATTCGTCGTTTACAAAAAGCTGGGAGTCGTATGCTCCGCCCCAAAAGATAAGCTTATCACCGAATTCGTTTTTTAACTTAGATGCTTCCATATCAGTGGCGGACAACTGTACCGGATTGTAGATATCCAGTCCGCATTCAACAAGATCTCCTAATATGGAGTATATCGAACCACAACTGTGAAAATTGGATTTCATGCTGGTAATTTGCCCCCACCGAGTAAACAATTCCATATAAAACGGTTTGTATATCTCCCGCCACAGTCCATCACCAATAGTTACACATTTGTTATCTCCAAAGTCATGAGCGATGCTTAGAATGTCTACATATTTCCCAACAGCCTGATCCAATACCACTAGCTGTGCTAAAGCGCTTTCTAAAGATTTTTGCAAAAATGCTTTCATAACTTCAGGCTCTTCCATCATAAGAACCATACTTCCAATTGCACCTCCCGGTGCAATCTGCAAATCCGTAATTGTTTCTCCCAAACACAAACTATACTCTGTTTCGTTATATAATTTCTTAGTAAGTTCTTCCAAATTACGCAGAAATTCTTCGCCAAGAGAATGAGGTGGATTATAGTTTTCCGGGTCAACATACGAAAAGTCAGCTGTCAAATCAGTAACCTCGGGAGCATCAAAGAAGAAGGAACCGGGAGGACACACGAGATCTCTGCCAGTTTTCCACACAACTGTACCGTCTGAACGGGTCTCGAACACATCACTTTTTGCAACCTTTAAAGTTCGCCCCCACAAGGTTTGCTCTTTCCACTGGCTTTCATAGTCTGCTCCTCGAAGCGAAGCTTTACACATTCGATGAGAGTCTACTAATAGAATATCGGCTTCCAATTTATCCAGAACATCCATTTCAAACACTGCATTGCTCATAAAAGTGTTCAACCGCGGTGGTTTTTTATCTACACCTAAAACAGATTGCAACTTTTCATAAGCCAGAACATGCAACCCGGCTGTTTCACACCCACCAAGACCGCATGGTATACGATCAGGGACTTTTCTTTGTAATACTGTCTGTACACGTTGTCTTGAGTTCATTTTTATACCTCTTTCACTATGCTACAGCTTCATTCCGGAGAATGTGATGCCCTTGATAATATATTTTTGTAAGATGAAAAACACAATTAAAACAGGGAAGGCAGCAATTGCATTAGCAGCCATGCTATAACCCATGCTTGCAGTAAACTGCGAGTTAAAGAAAGGTAGCCCAACCGGCAAGGTCATAACGTTAGGGTCTGTTATGCTGATAAATGGCCATGTAAAGTTATTCCATGATCCTAAGAACACAAATATCCCGACAGCCGCTATCGCCGGCCGGCAAAGTGGCATGACTATTGATGTGAAAATGCGAAACCATCCTGCTCCATCAATATTTGCTGCGTCAAACAACTCGCTGGGTAGTGCGTCAATAAATTGCTTTAGGATGACAAGCGCTAATGCTGACGGTATTGCCGGCAAAATCAAAGAGGCATAAGTATTTAGCAGATCCAAATCCCGCATTAAAATAAATAATGGGACTAGTGTTGCTTCTGTAGGAAGCATTATGCTGGCCACAATCAACCAAAACCACAGATTCTTCAATGGAAAGCGGATACGCGAGAATGCAAACGCAGCCAACATCGCCAATGTCAAGGTTCCGAGCGTTGTAATGACGGAGACGATAACGCTGTTCGTAAGCCAAAGACCAACGTTAGCTTGAGGATTGTTCAATACAAAATCAAAGTTACCAAGCGTAAATGGAGGTGTGAACCAGTTGACTATATTTGTAACGTTTGCCACATCCGGCTTAAATGCGATGACAAACATCCAAACAATGCAAATCCACCAGCTTACAGCCAAAATAGAGGCAAAAATTGTAAGTGCAATTGATTTTTTCTTATTGCGCATAGAGCATGTATCCTTTCTTTTTATTTGTGTTACTGCTTTTAGTCCGGTGTAGCTTTCAAAATACGAAGCTGCAAAAGCGAAACAACTAAGATGATAATGAAAAGAATGACAGATGCCGCATTACCGGTGCCAATGAAAAAGCGTTGGAAAGCTGTTTCATAAATGAATTGAATGTAGGTGCGTGTAGCACCGGCAGGACCCCCTCCTGTCACTAAAAAGACTTGACCGAATATTCTGAAAGAGGCCACTGTTTGCAAGAAAAACAATAAAATATGTGTTCTTTTCAAATATGGTATAGTTATGTATAGGGTCTTTTGCCAAGCATTTGCACCATCTAATTCCGCAGACTCATAGTAGGATTCAGGAATGTCTTGCATAGACGCTAAATACAGCACCATATTGTAACCGACAGTCCACCATAATGTAATAAGCACTATAGAAATCCAGACCAGACTGCGATCACGTAGCCAAAATATCTCTTGTGTAAAACCTATTGCTGTTAGAGCGTTACTTAGCAGTCCGGTATAAGGTTCTAAAACACGAACCCACAGGTAAGATATGATGGCCACAGAAAGCACATTTGGTGTAAAAAACGTGACGCGGAAAAATGCATTGCCTTTGAGGTTTCGGCTATTAATTAGTAATGCAAGTAAAAAGCCGACGATTAGAATACTGGGAACTGACATAACGACAAAGGTTGTTGTATTTCCCAACGATGTCCAAAACACCGGATCTTGGAATAAATTAATATAGTTCTGAAGTCCTACAAACTCCATCGGATTTATGATGTCCCATCTGTTAAGGCTAATCCAAACACCATCTAGTAACGGATATACTGTAAAAACTAGATACAGAACTAAGAATCCGGATATAAATATATATCCCATCATCATATCCCGCAGCTTAAAACGGCTCTTTTTATTTCGATTGATTGTTTTTGCACTATCACGCGCGATGTTATCCAAAATTTAGTCCCCCCTAACACTTTGCTTAAGTAGAATCCCGGCGACCTTGTAGTAAAATCGCCGGGATTCCCAATTTGCCTCAAAGCTATCTTGCAAGTGCCGTGTTCAAGTTTCTGGTCATAAGGTCAATAGTGTCCGCTGCATCCGCTCCCTCGTTAATCAACATTTCAAATGGCTCAGAAAATTCAGCAGAAAAAGTCAACCAAACCGTTGTTGTGGAGGGGAACGAGACACCGTAGTTACCGGCATCAGCATAACTGTTAACATGGACATTCGCTACAAACTCCGGATGAGACCATGTCGCCGTATTGGCGGGGAGATGGCCGGCTTGTGACCACATCCAGTTATTATCGCTAAACCATTCAACAAAATACATGGCATAAAAAGTCTTTTGCTCATCACGATCGGGTGAAACAGGCAAGACAAAAGCATGTGAGTCGGTCCAGATTCTGAGTTCATCAAAAAGTTGTGGAAATCTCATTACACCAAAGTCATCTCCTATTAGATCGGCTATGTGAGAAACCGACCACGACCCTTCAAACATAAACGCAGTGTTGCCCTCAGCAAATAGGTTTGCATTACTTTCAACATGAGGTGGAGTAAAGGCATATAGGTCCTGCAAGTACTGGGCAGCGCTTACCGCAGTATCTTGGTCAAGTGTAACCGACCGAAGATCCGAAGCAAGAAATTCGCCTCCACCTAACTGTTTGTACAGCGTATACCATATCAGTTGAGTCATAAACCCTGTTTGTCCAGCTTGTAATGCGATATACCCCTGACCTTCGATTTGTTCAAGCGCTGCAACAAAACTGTGATAGTCATTTCCAATCATAGGCTGTCCGCTACTGTCAAGCAATCCAACACTCTCTAGAACAGAGCGGTTAAACATAAGCGTTAACGTCAAATTATCCACAGGCACACCATAATAACGTCCATCAATAAAAATATTGTCAATTACACCTGACGTAAAGTTATTAAAATCCACATCTATTCCGCCATTTCGGAAAGCAATGTCCATAGGTTCAATCATTTGATTTTGTTGAAGTTCCAATATTCGCGTAACATGACTCATCGCTAAATCCGGTGACTGACCACCTATAAAAGACGTGCGCAATTTAGTATAATATTGTCCCCAATCTTGTGTAAGACTAATTACGCGGATGCCATGTTGATTAGTGGTATTGAATTCTTCTACCATTTCT
>Ga0123352_10005716_pt1 | contig 18831 bp, 9 predicted proteins | sample TergutLab28metaG_FD_89700 | JGI IMG/M metagenome (GOLD analysis project Ga0123352, IMG submission 89700) | Labiotermes labralis P1 segment gut microbial communities from Petit-Saut dam, French Guiana - Lab288 P1 | ecosystem: Host-associated > Arthropoda: Insects > Digestive system > Gut ... | reverse complement strand
TTTTCGGGCCCAGCTTTCTGTTCGGTTCAATGTTTTTCGGGTTCCTTTTCCTGGGGTTGGTTTTCTTCCCCCCCTCGCCCCCCCCCCCCACCCTTCTGGCGCCTGGGCGAGTAGGTATAGAGTTGTACAGTACCTACCTCTACCTCCTTTCAGTGCCTGCTTGGCCTGTAAGGGGACAGTTGTGTACCTTTAACGTTACGTTCTGTATTGTTAATGTATGCAGTGTTTGTATAGTCTAACGCAATGTGTATTGGGCCCATAGTCCTGCATCGCAGCTGAAGACACTGGAACCTTAGCTTGGTTGGTATAGTGACTAGGTTGCAGACCGGACGATCCGGGATTAGAATCCCTGCAGGGGCAAGAAACTCAATTATGAAAATAGGTTGACCATTCACTTCATCTAGCGCCGAGGTTGAACATGAATGAAGCTATACTGCTGCTCACCATGTGTGCCTTCGTGTCATGGACAGGGACAATATTATATATTTTTTGTAGCATTGTGAATGCTTGCAAAGTAACGGGCCTAACCAATATTTATGGATGGAAATGTGGCTGGATACTTTGTTCTGCTGCAGAACACCATCACACTGAGTCTGACAATTTCAAGGTGTCGAGAGGGTGGAACTTCTACTTAAAACACTTTGATGGTAATTCATAGACTAATCATGAACCTCGTTAAGCTAATCGAAATACGTTAAAATGAAGTCTGTAGTGAAGTCCGCTGGTTAGACATTTGTCTCTTACATATCCTATTCAAAATGATCGGACACAAGGAAATTCATCAGTACTACTGCTCTTCGTATTTGCGTGTAGAATAGGGAGTTAGGAAGGTCCAAGAAAAGTGGGAGGGATTTAAAATGATTGGGAGTTTGAGAAGGAGGAAATAATAGCAGGTTGGAGAAAAATGTATAGTATTGAGCCGAATGAACTGTACTTCTCGCCAAATTTTATTCGGGTTATCAAATCAAAGACGATTGATTGACTGACTGGCTAGTCATATGTTACGTATGGGTGGGGACAGAAGTGCATGTGCATAGGGTTTTGGTGAGGAAACTTGAAGGAAGGAGACCACTTTAAAACCTACACGTAGATGGGAGGGTGATATGAAAACAGATTTTGAAGAATTACGGTGGGAAGTATGGACTGGTTTGGTCTGGGCTAAGGATGGAGATCAGTGGTGGGTTTTTGTGAGCACGGCGGTGAAACTTTGGGTACCATCAAATGAAGGGAGTTGCGTAACTGGTTGAGCTGCTCAAGACAGACTCTTCTGCTTGGAGTTCTTTATTTTTTTGCCATTATCTTATGCTTGACCAGCGGTTGTTAGGACAAATACGTACTATGACAACAGGAAGAAATTAATCTTGTGCGCCGACCGGAGCGGAGCGGAGGCGAGAACCACAGCACCGTGCCGGAAGTAATGAGTCACCTTTTTTCTGGTGTCCAGGGTATTTTTCTGGCTTCCAGTTTCTCTAGAAGTATCCAACCCCTGGTCAAGAGTACAGTGTACCGAAAACTGTAGAAGAACGACTGAACAAGTAAAGTAGCCTCTAGTGTTAGTACTGTTTGTAACAGAATTACCGTGGACACCGTATTTTGTGTCACCTCATTCTATTGTGCTGTGACAAACAGGCGGCACATTTTGAAAATCACCATTAATTACACATTGATAGCAGTCCGATGATCTGATATGATTTACTACTGAAAGAGTCAAAAAATACATATAGTCGAACTCGTTTATAACGTAATGAATTGGACGGAATATTTAGTGTCGTTATGAACGAGTTCCGCTCTAATCGAGGAGGATAATGTTATGATTAACAGTAAGGGTTTAATTGGTAGCAGAATATCTGACTCAACAGGTGAGGTGTCGTATAAATCCATGTCGTTATAACCGGTTTCGACTGTACTTACTTTGTAAAAATAGATTATCTTTTAATAGTATTAATTCCTTTATCATTCTTCGCGTGCGCGCTCTCACCTGTTCCGAATTGTTGCTGTGAAAGCAGTCGTCTTTCGACCGTCACCGGTTGGCGATCACTTTGGGGAATTTTCGTCTATATTCTATACTCGTGCATTAACACAGGGAGCATGTGGACTAAGCAGTAACACAGATGACTCGCTGTCGGAAGGTTTTCACAACGAATCCCGCTTGAGAATTGCCTAGTTAGAAGCTTTGGATGGCTCTCTCAGCGTTTGACCAGTCGTTAAAATAAGCCACGATCACTTCCTACCACGCCCATCTGTGTTCATCATTCATAAAGCATTGTTTTTCGAGTTATCTTCCGACGCTCCTTTTTGTACTGTTGATGTATCGATTAATTTACTCATCGGTTTCTCGCTACAGCCCAGAAATTAACGCCGCGGAGTTTGATTTGTGATGTAGAGTGGTGCCTATATTACGTTCATTCATACGATTTTAACCGAAAGGCGATTTGTTTTATTTAACTTGAGAGCTTACCGTCACTGAATATAAGCAGCAGGACATTTCTCTACCCGTAGCTGCTGGATACAGTACAGCAGGAATTCCAGCCAGTACTTTAATACTAATTCAAGAATGTATCGAATGTGTGATTGTGCGTGTCTAATTGTGCAAATCCCGAGAGATTCCAAGCATCTTACGTAAAAATTTTGGGTCGCTTTCAGCAATCCAGCCGTCCTATCAAAATGTGTTCTTCACGTTATTAGTTTACATTAAAATGAGATTTTTTTCAAGTGTTAAGTGCAGCTGTCATTTACTTTAATACCGAAACATTAAAACCTCTAAAACGTTTTGTGTCGGTCTTGTGGAACGTGACGTCACTTTGTTTAGGAAGTAGGTACCTATTTTTGTGAGGAATCTGTTGACTCCGTCTTCATTACCTACAAATACTATCACATTACAGTGGGCCGGGGAGCTCGGTCGGTATAGCGACTGACTACGGGCTGGACGGTCCGGGATCGAATCCCGGTGGGGACGAGATATTCTGCCTGTCCAGACCGGCCCTGGGGCCCACCCAGCCTCCTGTAAAATGGGTATCGTGTCTTTCCCGAGGGTGAAGTGCGGCCGGGGCGTGCTTCTGACCACTCACTCCCTTCTAGTGCCGCGGTTATGGAAAAGTAGAGCTATACCTCTACCCACCCTCTGGGCCACACCGGGCCTGTAACGGGAACACTTTACCTTTACCTTTACTATCACATTACACGGTGCAACACTCCAGAAGACTGGTATTACTCACGTCACTGACAGAACCTCAAATCATATAGTCTGTCGCCTTGTCTTGCATGAATGTGGAACTTGGTTTAACAGTTGAGGAAGCAACATAGATTGAGAGCCGAGTGCAGAGAATGTACGGTAAGATTACGAATAAAATATAGGTGAAGGGGAAAGAGAAAATTACATAATGAATTCTGTGATTGTTTTTGTCGCCGAATATTGATGGGGCGATTGAGTCACACAACAGCGCATTAATAAATTTGTACGGAAATGTTGTTCGAGAATCTAGGGGGCGAGGTACAATATGCGGCATCTGGGTGCAGACGGTGGTAAAGAGTCTAAAAAATGGATCTTCAATAAATGTACTATTGACCGGATTTTATTGTCCCGGTACAGGTTTATTGCGAAAATGCGGCTTCCATGACGGCAGGAAATTTTTGGCCAGCTTCATAGGTGTCAGTAGCTAGGAGACAAGATACTGAACCATGGAGTTGTAGGTTTTTCGCAGCTTTCTTGGATATTTAACGATGCCACAGCATCAGAACCTCCGTCACGACCATTTCTTTCGGTAGTATTACGGGCACAATAATTTTTAAATCAACCGCTGCCTTTACAGATTTGAAGAGAAACCCAGGAATAGGCCGTTCCGCATTTGGAGTTAATTGTTGTTCAAAAGAGTGACTGTCATAGATCTGTACAGTTTGTTCTATAGCAGACGATATGTAGAAACTTAAAATGACATTTTTCTCATCGTCATCCAATTTGCTTCGCAACTTGGCTCTCGATCAGGTACAAGATGCCACAGAAATTAATTCACCATCAGCTGCAGAGTTCTCCACTACCATGACAGTATCGCAGCGATTCATTCGGTTACCGGAATGGTACTCTCGGGCATTTATTCTGTACAATTGACAGAGTTTTGAATACAACCTCGTCCTACGCTCTGAAAATTAAGCCGAATTTCATTGTAGAGTACATTATCTCAGAAAGTACTTGATGTCATTGGATGTTATCTCGCATACGACTGCATGTCGTATGTTATGTCAAGAAATGCTGAATGTAATTGTAGGTTATATCACAAATTTCAACATGTCTTTGTATGTTATCTTACATTTTACTGGACATCATTGTGTGTTATGTCAAACTACTGGATTTCATTGTATGTTATCTCACAAACTGTTGGACATTACTGTACGTTATCTCACAAAATAATGGGTGCCATTGCTTGTTATCTCACAAACAGCTGGATGTCATTGCTTGTTACCTCACCAACTGCTAGATGTCTTATTTTATTTCACGAACTGCTGAATGTTATTGTAGGGTGTCTAACGAACTACTGAATTTCTGTACTTTTTGTAGTGTTCCTTTATGTCTACTAGGAAGTATAGTCGAGTACACGTAGCTCTGCTATGTGGAAACGAGAGGTGGGGGAAGAAACTTGTTCCCATTAACATTTCCATTACAGATTATACTCTGTGATTTATATGCCTCCATCACTATCTAATAATGTTAAGTAATGCTGTATGAAGTTTCCTGCTCAGTAATTTACCCGTGTATAAGAACTCGTCACTTATAACTTGAAACCGGTTACGGTACCACGTGCTGCTTATCAAGAGCCTTAAGTGCATCGTATAGGTAAACTATCAGCTGTTCGGCAATTAAACAGAGAGGACAGCTGCCTAATATAGTTGTCTCCGTAGAAGCATTTGTGGGCCACGCGATGTAAATATGCAGTGGGTACCAGTGAGTGTCCTACAGTTAATCATCCAGTTCACCTTCCTACGCAGTGTTCTGAACCGAGAGGTAAGGTGTCGAAGTATAACATTGGATAACATAACGCAATAAGTGTTACCTTTTTGCCATTTAAAGTTCACGTAACATGTTGTAAGGTCAGCAGTTTATTCAGTCAAGGTAAGGAGGTGACGAAAGACACGTGTAGACAAAGAAATATCGATTGTGTAATTTGCATTTTATATAGATGTATTGTGTACAGTGAAACCTCATTAATTCGGTCATAGTGGTAAAACCGATAAATATCTTTACAAGACAGACAAAAAGAAACACATTTAAACCAGCAGAAAGGCAACGTAGAATTCGACTGGACGGGGAATAATGTATTTTGGATCTAAATCCTTTTGATCACCAATTTGTATTTAGACTTGCGGTCAAACACACTTAACGCTCATGAAAGTCTATGAATAGAAATTCCCCATTGTGCAACATTTCTGTTTACCGTCACCCTCGACGTAACACCGCAGATTGCGGTGAACAAACAGTGATGTTATGTAGGCCTCTGACTTTGCTATTAAAAAAAAAAAATTTTCGTACTGGTGAAGCCCTTTGATTGGTATTCCTTTCTTTTTTTTAGAGCAGTGAATTAAGTTACGCCAAAGAGAATGGAGGAGGATAGGATGCCCTAATAGATCTTCACTCAAGAACTGGAAGGGACGAGAAGGGGAAGACCCAGGAAAAGATGGAAAGAGGAAGTAGAAAGAGATATTCAAGTGCTGGGAGTGAGAAGATGTAGAGAGTTGGTGGCAGATAGGAAAAAGTGTAAGGACATTGTTCGACAGGCCAAAGCCCGCAGTGGGCTGTAGTGCCAATGGAAGAAGAAGAATAAGAAGAAGAAGAAGAAGAAGAAGAAGAATAAGGAGGAGGAGCAGAATGAGAATTATTATTATTATTATTATTATTATTATTATTATTAAGTTACGTCTTTAACCGTCAGATAGCACAGTTTTGAACTTGAGTTGCCACCTATGTGAAGTACCCTGAGGCTACTGTAGCTCGAGAACGACAGAACACACACACATAGTCATACAGTATGTGTGACATGTTAAAACTGCAGTGCGTTGTATTCAGTCATTGTTAGTTTTCAGAGGCAGCGTCCCGCCGGACACCGATTCGGAAACATCCGGTGGAATAGACTAATACTGATGGCGGTGAGTGCGATGACCAGTGGCGCCGAAAGCACGCACGACGCACACTGTCGCTTCATTCATGATAGACTGAGAATTTCAGTAATGAACACGATTGTCAGACCGCAGCTTTTGTTCCCCGAGATCAAGACAAAATTATCTGAGGTTGATGTGAATGTTGTAATTTTGAGGGTTACAACACTTGTGCTTTTTGAATGGACCAGATGACGTCGTCACTGTGGCTACCTTAGCACGTACAACTGCAGGAAACAATAAGCAGTAGACGTCATCAGCTTGGAGAAGTACATGATACAGGCCTACGAGCAATTAAAAGATTTTCAATCGTGAGGTACGATATGGTTCAAGGATAGGTGTTTTGAAAATTTGGTTGCCCGACGAATTCTTCGGTCGGCTGTAAAAGTTGAATCATGTCTTATGGCACCTTGCTCTGGCTGTGTCCTTGCTCAGAACACATTTTGACCCAAATACCTCTAGGTCAGGCTTCGCCCCCTCTCCCCAAGAAAAAAGACCAATTCGTAACACATATGGCGCGTGCGCTGTGTTTATGTCCGCACTGGCCCTGTTTCTTATTTCGAATACGTTAAATGCTATGTAAACGCGAATGATATTTCCTTAGTTTTTCGCATGGGATGGTACTTAGATCAGCTCCGTCTCCCACCTCTCTCACTGTTCATGTTTCTTGTTCGTATCTCTTTAGCGTCGCGACGCTGTATTTCTTGCAGTCCTCTCGTAACCGGGGAGACAGACAGTTTTTCCTTCCCCATCGTGAACATTTATGTAGGCTTAGGCGTATGTCATAGGAAGTTAGAAATAAAGCTCTGCTAGAATTCGATGGGAGAGATTGTTGCTGAAAGTTTGTCGACGGTTTAGATTGGTAGCCGTGTAGATCGAATATAAGTCCTGCCTTACACAAAGCCGGTAATGGACTTCTCCATGTTTCTTAAGCACTGTTTCATAGACTGTTGTGCATTATTATCCGGTTTAAATATGAACACTTATCATCACCATCATCATCATCATCACTATGAGAACCACAAATCTCGCTCTGCTAGTTTTGTCCAATACCCTTATAAACCTTATGCAAGTAAGCTTAATGAACTGCAAGGGACGCCGTTGGGAATTTGTTCTACATCATGGAGTACTTTTTCCGCAATCCTGTTGAAAGAGATGCGTCTGTGGAAATGCATTGAAGCGTGAATTTTGTATAAAAAATCTCATATTTAAAATTTGGACTTTAACCTCACGGAAATCACCTTGTGGCTCCATTATAAAGGCAGAGCTGTTAATACTGTGTGGGCACATAATTACTCTTTATTCTGATAATAGCATGAAACATCAATGCACTCTGCGGGTAAAATTTAAAAATTATATCTAGCAGAGCACGTACTTTCACTGTGCTTAAAAGGGTTAAACCAAACTACGTGGTAGGTCATAGTTCATGATGTTAATTTTCCTTGTCCGTGGGTCACGAATTAGCTAACTTCAGTGCTTGAGCGTAGCTTGGCTACTTATGTTATATTGTGGGAGCGTTAAACATTATGGTACGGCAGGCGCTGTCTTCGGATTTCTTCTTCACGCGTAATGTAGCCCTGCAGTGCCAAGTAAGAAGCGCTTGGATGTAAGTAGTGGTACAGTAATCTTAACAATTCTTTAACCTCATTGCAGCCAAAGTGATCGCGTCACAAAATATTGGACTTGATACAGTTCTGTGCTGCGTACTAAGTAAAGTGAGAATGTAGCATCCTTATAGTTCCAGCGTAGTTCATTTGATGACATTGTTTTAGCTCCAAGGACTGTGTAGCTTAGAATATGATGGTGAGGTTTGTCGTTTAGAGGACGATATTGAATAGGGGCATTTACGGTACTGTTCTGAATTTCCTCGGGGAGAGACCGAGTAAATGTACATTAAACCTCAGATAGATGACAGTTTGGCCGAGAGTTCGAACCAGGTTCCTCCCGAATACAAGTCTGTAGCTTTGCCGACCGGCCAGTCTGCTTGGTCGGTGTCTTATGCCTACAGACTGCATTTGTTGTTTCCTTGCATGTTTGCTGTGGCACATTAAATACTTCGTCTTAAGTTAGCTCATAAAACCAGCCTTACATGCACTGGTATTTATACATAACAGATGTACACAATATCCTCTTACATGTTTCGGCACCGCATGGGTGCCATCATCAGAGAGTCTTCACGGTGGTTAGTGCTTTCGAAATGGCCCGTTGTGTGCGCCACAGTCACTCACACACCTATTAAAATTTCAGTTGAAACACAGGAGAAAGCACCCAAAAAATGTACTATGCCTGTTGACGAGACGAAAGTTGCTCAACATTCTGTAACACTTCCCTACACTTCAACCTCACTATTAATGTATGAAAATTGGTGTGCTGCATTAGGCCATTTTCAGTTTGATTCGGTAAATTTACGTTCTAGCAAAGAGCTTCCGGCAGAATAGTGGAGCTTAAAAGTCTGTTTTCCTGTTTCACAGATTTGCATCTAACCCTCTGAGACCATAGTCTAGAATTTACCCTCCGTGAAAGCCTGAAAACAACATATTAGTTCGTACCCCGGCTACTGTTATGTTATCCTGTGTCACTTTCATCTTTCTGCCGGCCACAGTGGTACAAGATTATTATTATTACTATTATGATACTTATAATAATTTGGAGAACAGGTTTGTTTTAATGAAGATTACAGCCATGTTGCCGATAAACTACTTGTGGGCACGAATTATGCCGCTTAGCATGTGATGTACGAAAATCAGGCGCTCCTAATGTTACGCGCTATCGCTGGGTAGATAGTTTCCGGCGATACAGTGTAACATCCCAGAAGACTTCCGTCTTCAGCAATACAATTTTCAGAACCTCACACCTCGCGGGGAGTTTCTTTTTAAGAAATGGGGTGCTGCGGGAAGCAGTTGCTACATTGTATGGAGAAGGTACAAGAAAGTCTGTGTTTTAATTGCGCAGTGCATCGTGCTGACGATCAAATTAATGTAAGGCCGTACGAAGGTGAGGGACATATGTGTTAATTCCAACATAAGGACATTGATAGCACGGTTGAATGCATATTCATTGAGACGAAAATTATATGCTTCGTGTATCAGAGTCAAGGATCTCTATAGTTCATGCCCACGTAGTAGATTTGTGCAATTAAAATGGTATTTGTGTTATACTTACAGTCAACCTTGGCCACGAGGCACGGTTTTTATATGTAAGGGCCGGTTTCAGTATTTCGGTAATTCGTTATTTCTGAATATTTACTTAAGTAATACGCAATGTCACTGGTTGTGTTTCTTTGCTGCCTGCTATTAAATGCAGCTGTTTATACGGCTTCTTTTCATGCATCGCGATGTTAGTAAACAGAAGGCCCTACGTATACACCGTCAACACGACTCTGGTTATTACGTAATAACAAATAATTTGTCATATCACCTGTATCTACATCCTGTAATAACTTTGTAAGGAACTGAGGCCTTATTCCAAATTTAACACGCACCATTTTTTATTTTATAGTTTACAAAAAAAGGTAAAAGGTAAAGCAATCCCTGTACAGGTTTATTACAGGCCCTTAGGGCTCCTGGAGGTTGAGAGCCCCATATTTCTAGACAACGGCACATGAAGGTGTAAGGTTGTCATCCCTTCGTACCAGTAAATATTGCTGGTAATCACTTCTCTTAGGGAAGGATTATATCACTGAAAAATTCCAATGACACCATCGGGAATCGAACCCGCGACCTACCGGTTTGTAGTGCAGTGCTTCAACTAACTGCGCCACCGCGTGCCACGTGTTATAATTTATACCTCTACCCACCCTCTGGGCCACACCGAGCCTGTAACGGGATCACTGTACCTGTTTTTTTACTTCGAGATTAGCCCGAAGATAACTTATTAAAGTCGAAACATGTTGCTAGAGGGGATGTGACAAGTTATTTGTTAATAATAACCAAAGTTGTGTTGATGGTACGTAGGTACTGTACTGTGTAGGTACCACAACGGGATGCTAAACATGAAGGCCAATACTGCGGCTCGTTTGTGACTATTGAAGACACGCTGCTGTAAGCGACTGTCACGTACTTAAGGTGTACTAATATCTGTGCCACTCACTACGCAGTGATGTTATAAGAGCCTGTTTTGTTTACTTTTCACTCCAGAGTCTTTTATGGTATCATGTCCACTTCTCTTCTACGTAGTAAGTTTGGGAGAAAGTGAAGCATTTTAGTCAAACCTTTGAAGTATAACGCTTATCAAAAGTATGTGTAAATTTTAAAAATTAATCGTGATCTCTATTCCGTGCAGTGTATTGATTGTGCAGTATTTAATCCAACAAATTGCAAAATTAATAATAAATAATAATTTGACACCTACGCCTGGAGGAACGTAATATAAGTAATAAATAATAAATTAATAATAAATAATTATTTATTATTGATGGCGCAGGTTGTTGGATCAGATACTGTATACGTAAAATTTTAGTTCACACCTCAAAAACAAACTCCATCTGCTGTACAAACACCGGTCAGTTGATATTGTCTGGGAAGTACTCTCGGTTTTGTGTGTACTGTATAAAACATTAAGTAGACTGGGTAAAGTTCAGACTTTTTAAATGCTTCAGGTAATGTCACATGTATTTAGCACAACCTCGTAACAACGTAGAAACCACTACACCTTTACACATTTTTATTCTCCAGCATAGCGGCCGTGTTGCTCACTTCTGTGTAGATATAGTCATTGTGATAGATCATCCTTCGCTAAAAGAAATCCTGCCAGATATATTCACTGTCATAATCGGTTGTTAGGATAGAATTTGGAAGGAAGCAGATCTACATTGAGGTACTTGCTTACTGGTTTCGACGAATTCTGCGAAAACCCTGTCAAGACATGGACTTTTTTTATTTTTGGATTGGATTCGATCCGAGTGTGTCCGAAATTCTATCCAAGCGATATGTGTTGCTGCTGAGTTAGGCTTTGCGGCGATCGCTGAAAGATTCTGTAAATGTGTTGTTACTGTGGAAACAAATGTAGGTAGAGGGTGAGAAGGGGTGAAACCAATAAGAGGAAACGGAACACTGATAATTACAAGATGTTGCATGTTAGTCTCTGTGCTGTTTTAATGATGCTGAATACAATGCTGAATGAAGCAAGGTAAAGGTAAGGTTATCTTTGCACAGCATAAAGGCGTACTAGGGAATGGAAGTCTAAACCACCCTCACCCTTAACCCTAACTTCTACAATGGGGTGAGTGGTCAGCTTTACCCCCCCAGTAAGGAGTTCCCCGTTACCCAGTGAATAAGTGGCTGCCTACGTCCGGAAGCTGGTCTGGTTGCTTCGGTGTAGAGATGAATCCATTGCTCCTGTTGGGAATCGAGCCATGACCGCCCCGTCGTCCGGCCAGTAGCCTAGTCCTTATATCGACAGTGCCATTTGGAAGAGAATGACGCATGTGGGTTACATTAAGGTAAGAGTTGTGGGGATCTAGTGGGAGGTGGCTGGAACTACAACAGTCCGGAGATATTGCAAGGGGCGCATTTTGTTATTGGCGGCGCTGAAACTACAAGTTCTGCTACTATAGTTAATATTTGATAAAAGACGAGCCTTCGTTTAGTAAGTCCCTTAAAACTTATTTGCCCGTGACAGTTCCTGTGGACACATTTGTCACTCGTTACAGTGTGCATTGTGTCTTCGTACACAACTTGTAGGTTGATCGGCCAGTAGAACAGATCGCACTGAAACTTGTGGAATTTGAAATTCTCACAGCGGCGTTGCTGCCAAGCTTTCTGGAATATAAAGCCGTATCGTTGGGCGAGGGATGTCGGACTGCTTGACGCTGAAGATGAAGGCGCTATGATCCTTCGAAACGTCAGGAGCTGTGCGTAATTTGAACCTTCCGCCGCGGTGTAGACGAGATTGCGTTATTTTGGATTTTACGCAGAGAGAATGGTAGTTTCTTGGCGACGCTTCGGAAAACTGATTGGGCCCATCTTCACGGGTCAAGCAGTCGGAGAAGAATTACCACCACCACTACTACTACTACTACTACTAGTAGTAGTACTGCTACTACAACCACCACCACTTCTACCACTACTACTACTACTACTACTACTACCACCACCACCACTACCGGTACCACTACTACTACTACTACTACTACCACCACCACCACCACTACTACTAATACAACCACCACCACCATCACCACCACCACTACTACTACTACTAATACTACTACTACTACTGCTACTTATACTGCATTGCTTGGATTTACTGAACTTTTTTATCGTAAAGATTGACTTCTGCGCCTGATTTGCAGCGATGTGAGCGTTCCTGTAGGGCAAGGAACTGACCTGAACTTTCTTTGTTGACTGTTCTGTTAATCATCTTGACCGTCAGGATCACTTTAAATGGACTTCGTATACGTGCACGCACAACTGTAGGTGTTCGGTTACTATAATATACCCGTGAAGCGTGGGTTTCATCGTCGACAGTATTTTTTTTTTATAGTTGTGTTGTATTCCTGTTTTGAATTCTAGAAGGGCCTCCAGCGTCAGACCGAAAGTAGTGCTATTTGGGTGGGGACTCTAATCTGCCTGTCGCTCTTCCAAGAGTTTACCCAAGTTGGTAATAGAGAATCGAAGCAACTCTTGCGCGATGTCTCCTTAACCGTAGCCAAGGTTAGGTTGGTTAATGCTGTGTGGTAACGTAGTAGTACATTGTTTTGAGATGCTGCTGGAGGGTCTGAGTCAGTCAGTCGGACAGAGGACACGGAAGGCGGCGGTGGTGATCAGCAGCCGTCATTGTTCCGACGAGAGTATACTCATGCTTCGTTCTTCTTGGCAGTTGACGTGTTCTGTCACTTCGTCATTCTCTCTCGTTATACATCATCAATGCCTGCAGTAGCCAAAAGCATAGACATGGACTTTGTCGAGATTAAAGGTGAGTGTGACAATAGGTAATGAAATTACGTGATTTATGAATTCCGTAGCAATTGATTGAATTTGTTGGATTATTTTTAATTGGTGTATTATTAAATAACCTTTGGAGCCGGGATAGCGTAGTCGGTGTAGAGACTTACTACGGACTGGACAGTCCTGGGATCGAATTACGGAGGGTCGAGATTTTCCCGCCCAGACCTGCCCTGGGGCCCCCACACAGCCTCCTATAACAATGGGTACCGGGTCTCTTTCCCGGGGGGTGGAGTTGATCACCCACCCCCATGTATCGCCAAGGTTAAAGAAAGAGTAGACTTATACATTTCTTCTTCTGGGCCTTAATGACTTGCTGTAGCGTGAACTTTACCTTTTTAGTATTAAGCTTTAAAATATTTAATATTATAAAATATAATGCAAAATAAATTTTCATGTGTATATGCACCTGTAAAGTAAAGTTTTCCTGTCCGTGCTATTAAGGCATATAAGTGGGGCGGAGGTATACCACCACAAATTCTTAACCTCAGCAGTAGATGGAGGTGAGTAGTTAACTTAACGCCTCGGCCGGTTTACCCCCTGTACCCACTGAATAGGAGGCTGTGTGGTGCCAAAGTCGGCCTGGACGTTTTCTCGAGAGAAAAAAATAGTTTGTCCCTACTGGGAATTGAATCCAGGACCGTCCAGCCCGTAACTGTATTTATTTTTATTACGTTACTGTGTATTAAAGTAAATATTTCCGAACTTATGCTCCATATGTACATAAATGTACACTCACACGACCAAACGTTTAGCGAAATGCTGGAGACACGAGACTTATTGTTATCATATTTAGCACTACTGACGTAAGTGCTAATCGTATGAAGACTCTGGTGACGCCAACCTGGTGATCATTGGCTGACAGTTTGTTATAATAGAAGAATTACACAATGTGCAATTTCTTTGTTTTGTACTGAGCGCGGTCGCGTTAAGTAGCTTCAGCACTGCTGGCAGTGTCTTTGGTTTTAAAGTGAAGTGAACAGTAAATGTATGTCTCAGAGTGACGTGTAGGCCTGTATTATGGAGCGCAACGCATGAAATGGTCTAAAGGTGGAAACATTAATTGTGCGCTTCCGGACCAAGTACAATATGCATTTTGGAATTAGGTTTTGAGCACGCAACGCAGGCGCATGCGCAGTCACACACGCGTAATGGCATGGTTTGCCTATCATTTCAGCTTGTGCCATTTTTGGATTCAATATGCAATTAATTTCATGATCGACCGCAAGAAAAATATCGCGATGAATGCGTGAGATACAGGTTTATATACGAATGTTTGATATTAAATTGTGTCATCGTGTGAACAGTTTTTATGCGTTGTGGGAATTTGTTTTAAAGGTTTTGTGGCATGCCCTTGTAATAATTCCTTAAGTTACTGCTTATAAAGTATGTTAAGTTACAACATTTGGATGTTTTCATGGACATAAGAAGTATTCTTGTGCGTTAAGAACAACCAGACTTCAATCGAGTTACGAAATAAAAAACGGATTTTAAAACTAGAGATGTTTTCTAGAAACGGCGCCTTATTCTTACCGCAGTATTTGTTTGAGAAATTCTTCATTCCTACCGGAAAAAGGGACGCTCCAGGTCACGCAATGAAGACATGGGGCGTAGTAGAGATATAGCTCCACTCATTCTTAACCTGGGCACCAGGTGCAGCTGCATGGTCAGCTTCACGTCTCGGCCGCTTTACTCCGGATACCCAACGAACAGGAAGCTGGGTAGCCCTATAACTGGTCTGGACATTTCAGAAAAGAGAAAATCTTGCCCCTGCCGGGAATAGAATCCCAGATTGCTCAGTCCATAGTCGCTCTACCGACCATTCTATCCTGGTATATTATGCTACAAGCAATACCTAATCTAAAAATGTAAAAGAATGTTACAGATATTATCGAGATTGACATGCTTGGTCACAGTTTGTATATGCAAGCAATCAGTTATTCGAAGTAGCTCGACTGCGAATATTGATCTCAACATACACTAAATTGACAGATAAACGTATGTGTGTTAACAAAACAAATTAATGACGTAGTACTGTATATTCATTCTTGTCTTAAGGATTTTGGTCAGCATCCGGGTGCCAACGAAGGGTTTCCCTTTTTATTCGGCTTTGCAACTAATTATACATATACATACTGATATCGGGCTCCGCACCAAGAGATCCATATTTGCAGGTGGAAGGGGGTGTAATGGCATATGAACACAGTTTTATAGCTTCCACCTTAGTTCCGGAATCAGATATGCGACTGTAAAAGCTGGAAAAATGTAGGGTAGATGTGATTTCGGTAAGTCTGGTTGGCATTTATTAGAGAGTCGCAAAACTGGGCCGCGAACTGTACCAGTACTGTGCATCCTCTTGTGACACTTTGTAGGCATTACTTTTTTGGTAATAAGGAGGTGTGTATTATGTGTTAGAAAGCAGGTACCTGTTGTGGCTGTTATGTCCACGGCAAATGTAGTCCATCTAATCCCGCATTTATCATTCGACTTTTTTACCTCATCAGCCACGGTTTCGCTAGTGTTAGTGACTTCAGGAGCTTTCGGCGAGGGATTTCCGCACTCCATTTGTTGGCGGTGAAGTGTTTGGCAATGCAGTAAATGACAGAGATCGCCCACATCCTGAAGACATACTCGTCGTCTATGATTGTGTGTAGAAAAGAACGCCTTTGGGAACTGAACACATCCCACTATAGCACATAACGCTGTTCAGCTGAAAATCGTCATTACCTTGTACGCTGTGTATGATGCAGCAAACTTTCATTTCGCGGTGGTTGAGTATTTGCCAACCAGTTAAGGAGATTTTGTAATAGGCCTATTCCCTTCATGAAACTTCCTAGAATGTTAGTCAGCGGGCACTTTAGGGAGGAATGGACACTCCCTATTTGGCGTCTGAGAAAACACTTGGAACGCGGAATGTTGGATTTTTATTACGTAGTTGGAATCCGGTCACAACCTGACGTACTCTGAGTAATGTACTGCTTTCTTTAAAACATGCAAGTTCGTTACGCAACGAAAAACACACCTTGCTATAAAAGTGAGTTCAAGGAAATGGCGCCGCGTACTCTAGAAACATTGCGCACACTGTAGCGCTGCGTTCCTCATTTTTTTGCAGGTACGTGTGTATGGACCGGGGAAGGACAATAGCGGCTTTATCGAGGGTAAAGCAATGTTTATGACTGCGTGGGTTTATGGTAATGCTTTTGTCAGGTTTATATTAATAGCGTACGTAATTCCTTGCTGACGGAAGAAATGGAGTTCGGGCGTAAGTTTGCACACTTGATGTATCTCCCGAAACGGAGACGACACATTCTGTTTATTGGTGTCACTGTAACTTTACTGAGGGTAAAGGTGAATGTTATGTCACACTAAGTACCTCACAGTGCCCATTCATGCCATACACCTTCAAGACGAAGTACTTACTTGGGCAGAACGGTTGCTCTTTTCACTGACTGATCGATTTGCGTACAGGTTCAGCAGTGTACAATGAAGACATTCTTAAAATGTGTTAGTCGTCATTACCAGTCGAAGAACGCAACCGTATTTGCGATTTTGTGATGTCAAGAAGTGCGGATAAGTAGCTTCATAAACTTGGCCTTGAAGAAATTTGTAGTCGGAAAAATCCGTTTTTTTTCCCTCTTTCCTGAAAACTCGCATTTCTCTTCGCTCAGGCCGTTTCGCTAGATGGGAGGCGGTGCAGTGCTCGCCGCTGTTCCAGTCGGCTGTGAATCGGGGTACAGGCGTTTTAAATCAGTATACTGCAGCTGATGCAGGTTTTCACTCACCATGTTTAAAGAAGGTGCTGGAAATGTGATATGGCCAGCAGACGTGCGTCATATGTAACAAACACGTTCATTGCACGGCCAAATTCTGCTAGTGACTCTGCTAGTGAAGTGAAGTCACTACATTCTGAATGCCTTTTTATGCGCCTTCGCAACATTGTGAAAAGCGACTGTTAGCTTCGTCATGTCTGTCTGTCCGTCCGTCCATCCGTCTGTCCGCATAGAACAACTCGGCTCCAACTGGACGAATTTTCATGAAATTTGATATTTGAGTATGTTTTGAACAACAGTCGAGTAAATTCAAGTTTCATTAATATCGCACAAGAATAACAGGTACTTTACATGAAGACCACTGAACATTTTTGATCGTATCTGGCTCAGTTCTTCTTAGAACGAGAAATGTTTAAGAAAAACGTTGTAGAGGAAGTACAAACACACATTTTGTGTTCACTAATTGTTTTTTGAAAATCGTGCCGTTTATGAGAATTGGGAAAATATTATAGAGCGGAGATGCCACAGATGACAATATGGCGCATGCACATTGTACGCTGGATGATTAAGGATACAAACACTTTCTCAGGATACGTAATATTTATCGTTTTTCCACTGCAACAGTCGTTGGAAGAAAACGCCTCAAAGTTACGTTATACGCACATTCCTGTCTTGTTTTCAGATTGTCCTTAAAAGTCACAGTTTCAGATCCTGGTGTGAATGTGGAGGCCGCAGTCAACTGCTTGTTTTCTATTACCCAAAACGCTTTATAAGCGATGCATACCGTTGTGGCTTGTTGCACTGTCTTGCTGAAAAAGGGCATAGGCATTCTTATAATCACACAAGTGTTCGTAGCGACTGCAGGTGACTCATAGACAATTGACAGCCTCTGTAATTTGCGACGTGGGAAAGAGTCGGTGAGTGAGCCGAGTATGCTTGAATCTATTCCTTCCGGAATTTGCTTCGTAATTAGTCATTACAAAGAACGGATTTAGGACGGATGGGAAAGTAGGACGACGACATGAACATGTGTCTGAAAGAAATAATTAATTGCGATGTTTGGTATATTGAACTGCTTCGGGTCAGCTTCCAGTTGCGAACCCTCGGATATGTGACCACGGAGTTTCTTGGTAAGCAAGTGTTAAGTCTGGATTCCAGCTGTGAGTACCATTAGACACAAAAATAAATACTGTATAGATATCCAAAGCGCGGTCTGTTTAAGTCTCTGAGAAAGTAGTTTGCTCATGAATCTCTAACGTTGATAATCTTGTGCTAAAATTGTGAGTCATACCGCTGTATTCAGTATGATTAATTATCTCACCAATTAGTCGAACTGTTTAGTTTAATATTGCACTTAAGGGCACCACACAATGTCGTCACTGCTAGTTTTATCTGAATAGAGAGCAGGTATGCGTCAAACCTTGGATCTGAACAGTGCTTATACGAGCGGTAAGTTTCTGCCAATCATCGGACTTGAAATCAGAGGGGAGGAACTGTTAATTAGCGTTTTGGGTAATGGGTCTTAGTGGCTGAGTAATAACAGTCGTCAGTCGTTTTCGTTTCGTGTGTGCATTCCTTGTTCCATCCGTATTTAGCCGTACTTTATATAAATTGCTGCTGTCAATAAGGAAAGTGGAAATAATTGGACGAGGCCTCTAAAGTCATAATTTTGATGTCGAAAGGTGAAAACAGCCGAAGAAACAAGCCAAGGTCAACCCAACCTGCTCTTTTTTTTTTTTAATTGTTGTTTTCTGAAGGAAGATTTGAGACACACAAGCGCACGCATTTGCGGTTTCTTCTGTAGCTCACGCAAATGTTCCATCTGCAGTTTGTGTTCATAGTACGAACGGGTTGCGGGAGGAAAGGAAGCTGAGGGTGTTTGAGAACATGGTGTTGAGGAGAATATTTGGACCTAGGAGGGACGAGGTAACGGGGGAATGGAGGAGATTGCATAACGAGGAGCTAAGTGATCT
>Ga0123352_10005715_pt1 | contig 18831 bp, 20 predicted proteins | sample TergutLab28metaG_FD_89700 | JGI IMG/M metagenome (GOLD analysis project Ga0123352, IMG submission 89700) | Labiotermes labralis P1 segment gut microbial communities from Petit-Saut dam, French Guiana - Lab288 P1 | ecosystem: Host-associated > Arthropoda: Insects > Digestive system > Gut ... | reverse complement strand
GTGCAAGATCATTAAACGCAAAGGCCGTGTTATGGTCATTTGCGAGAACCCACGTCACAAGCAGCGACAGGGCTAAGAGAACACCTTATAATTGAGAGACAGGGGACCAATTTATGGCACGTATAGCTGGCGTTGACCTGCCCCGTGATAAACGCGTTGAGATCGCTCTCACCTATATTTACGGAATCGGCAGAAAAAGCGCGCAAGATATCTTGGCGGCTACCGGGGTTGACCCGACCATCCGCGTAAAAGACTTGACAGAAGAGCAAGAGAATAAGCTTCGTGAGTGTATTGACAAAGAATACACCGTGGAAGGTGACCGCCGTCGTACTGTTGCGCTTGACATCAAGCGTTTGGTTGAGATCGGTAGCTACAGAGGACTTCGTCACAGAAGAAATCTGCCTGTTCGGGGTCAGCGTTCGAAGACGAATGCGCGTACCCGTAAAGGGCCGAAGCGTACGATCGCGAATAAGAAGAAGTAAGGAGGGATATTGAATGGCAGCAGCAAAAGGCAAAAAAGTGACGCGTACCAGACGTCGCGAACGTAAGAATATTGAAAAAGGCGCGGTTCATATCCGTTCCTCATTTAACAATACCATGATTACCGTAACAGACACCAACGGAAATGCGATCAGCTGGGCTAGTTCCGGCGGTCAAGGCTTCCGTGGTAGCAAGAAGAGCACACCATTTGCAGCGCAAACTGCGGCTGAAGTTGCAGCGAAAGCGGCAATGGAGCATGGTCTGAAGACTGTTCAAGTTTTCGTAAAAGGCCCAGGATCTGGTCGTGAGGCTGCGATCAGAGCGCTCCAATCTGCTGGACTTGAAGTTACGATGATTAAAGACGTGACCCCAATACCACACAATGGCTGCCGTCCTCCAAAGCGGCGCCGTGTGTAGGAAAGGAGGAACTACCTGAATGGCAAGATATACTGGAGCAGTCTGCCGTCTTTGCCGCCGGGAAGGCGAGAAACTATTTCTAAAAGGCGACAGATGTTATACACAAAAATGCGGTGTTGGTAAGCGTGCTTATCCACCGGGACAACATGGTCAGGGGAGAAGCAAAGCCTCTGAATACGCGCTACACCTTCGTGAGAAGCAAAAAGTGAAGCGTTACTATGGCCTCCTAGAGAGCCAGTTCCGCGGCTATTTTGACATGGCTGTTAAGAAAAAAGGGAGAGCGGGTGAAAATTTCCTTGCGATCCTAGAGAGCCGCTTAGACAATGTGGTGTATCGCCTTGGTCTTGGGTCTTCCAGAGCAGAGGCGCGTCAGCTCGTCCGCCATGGACATTTTACAGTTGACGGCAAGAAAGTAAACATCCCATCCTTCCTTGTGAAGCCCGGCATGATTATCTCTATCAAAGAGAAAAGCCGCGGGCTTGATAAGATCAAAGGGAACATTGAGGCATCAAGTGCGAGAACTGCGCCGAAGTGGCTGGAAACAGACGCCAGCGGACAGCTTGCAAAGGTTGTGGCTCTGCCAACGAAAGCAGACATTGATCTGCCGATTGCAGAACATTTGATCGTTGAGTTTTATTCCAAATAACGAACTAGGCACCATGGGTGACACCTTGTGCGCCCGCTTGTGCCTACTGTCCATCGCCTGATTTTGGGTGTGGGGACAGACCCTCAAGCAAAGATGTGTGAACTTGATAAGACCTGAGAATTAATGAGGAGGGTATTCATCACATGATTGAAATAGAACGTCCGCGAATTGAATGTATTGAACCGCCGGGAGATTTATCTTACGGCAAGTTTGAAGTAGAGCCTCTCGAACGGGGTTATGGTACGACTCTCGGAAACTCTCTGCGCCGGATTTTGCTTTCCTCTCTGCCGGGCACTGCGGTGACCACGGTGAAGATTGCAGGGATCCAGCATGAGTTTTCTACGATCCCCGGTGTGAAAGAAGATGTGACAGAGATTATCCTAAACGTCAAAGGGATCATTGCAAAGCTCCACTGCGAAGGTGTGAAGACTGTCTACATTGAAGCAAACGGCGAAGGCGTTGTTACTGCCGGAGATATCAAGGAAGATGGTGAAGTGGAGATCTTAAATCCGGAGCACCGCATTGCGACGCTTGGGCCGGATGCTTACTTTAGCATGGAGCTCACACTGAGCCATGGCCGAGGATATGTACCGGCTGAGCGCAATAAGCCCCAGCAGAATATCATCGGCACAATTCCGGTGGATTCCATTTACACACCGGTTACCAGAGTGAACTATTCTGTTGAGAACACCCGTGTTGGTAAGACCACAGACTTTGACAAATTAACCCTTGAAGTGTGGACAGATCAAACGATCTCTGCGCGGGACGCGGTGAGTTTGGGTGCTAAGATTCTCGTTGACCACTTTGAGCTCTTTATTGGACTCTCTGAGGTAGTAGGGGCGAAGAGCACGGTTGTGGAACGGTCTGAGACCCAGCGGGATAAAGTGCTTGAGATGACGATTGAAGAGCTTGATCTCTCCGTTCGGAGTTTCAATTGCCTCAAGCGTGCGAACATCAATACAGTGGAAGACTTGGTTTCGAAGACGGAAGATGAAATGATTAAGGTGCGTAACCTTGGTCGGAAGTCTTTGGAAGAAGTGATCCACAAGCTGTCTATGATGGGGCTTGGCCTTACCAATGACGACAGCCACACGATTTAAATGAAGGAATACTTCTGCAAAGGAAGGAGAAGCTAAATGACTGGAAGACGTAAACTCGGCAAACCAACGGATCAGCGGCGCGCCATGCTCCGCCAGCAAGTGACGGATTTCTTAGACAAGGGCCGGATGGAGACAACTGTCACCCGTGCAAAAGAGATTCGGCCGATTGCAGAGAAAATGATTACACTAGGGAAAAAGAACACCCTAGCTTCACGCCGTATGGCGGCATCATTCCTCACCCGGAGAGCGGACAAGAAGACTGGAAAAGTCAATCGTGAGACCGGGAGAAGAGACGAGCATAAGGATGTAACGCAAAAGCTTTTTGATGAAATTGCACCAAAGTATGCGGAACGTCAAGGCGGCTATTGCCGTATCATTCGCACCGGTCCCCGCCGTGGGGACGGCGCTGAAATGGCGATCATTGAGCTGGTTGACTAAGACATATCTGTGTATAAAACCCTCCTGTTTAGAGAGACTACTCTCTAAACAGGAGGGTTTTTCTTATGCAGCAGATGACACATCAACAATATGGAGCATACATTGACAGCATGAGCCCGAAGTCTAAGCTTTTTGGGAATATGATCCGCGCTTTTCTTGTCGGCGGCCTGATCTGCGCCATTGGGGAGGGCTTTGTGCAGGGTTACGCGCATTTTGGGATGGATGTGAAAGACGCGAAGACTGCGGCTTCGATTACGCTTATTTTCCTCGGCGCCTTGCTTACGGGACTCAATGTGTATGATAAGCTTGCCCAGTGGGGAAAAGCGGGGGCTTTGGTACCGATTACAGGCTTTTCCAATGCGGTTGTGAGTCCGGCGATGGAATTTAAGAGTGAGGGTTATGTGCTGGGGGTCTCAGCGAAGATGTTCTCCATTGCGGGACCGGTGTTGGTATATGGGGTGCTGGCTTCGTTTTTTTATGGGATTGTTTATGCCATTTGGAAGTAGGGGCGTGCATTGCGCGTCTGCGATTTACTCACTCTCGCCTAGGATCACGTCTGCTGCGATCTCAGCGAAGATTCGACCTGCTGCTAGGGCTTCTTGCAGCGTATTCCCGCACATTCCGATCTCGACCAGAATCGCGCCGGGGGCTAGGTGTGCGTTGAAGCGTTCTTCTCTGAGTGCGATCGGTCTGGCTAAGTTTGGATGGCGGTCTAGCATGGCGCGCTGTAAGCGGAGTGCGAAGCCGAAGTTCTCTCGCCAGTTTGGGTGATAGAGTCCGGCGTGATCGGTGCCGACTACCAGCATGACTTGACCAGTCTCTACGCCGTCTATGTTTGCTACTGTGCGGAGATAGCGACCGTCTGCGTCTAGGATGGCGTCTCGGTGGATGTCGAAGACGATCTGGATCTCCGGGTGGCGATCTAGATATCTTGCGGCAGTTGTGAGGCTCCGTCCGTAAGAGCCGCGGAAAGAGGGGTAGTCGTGTAAATATTGGTTATGTAACACATGGATGCCTCTTCCCTCGAAGACTGCTGCGATTTCACGGCCGACTCGGGTGATATTGAGGTTTTTGTCGTTTGTGCGGTAGTTGTCGGTGTTTTCGTACCAGTCGTTTCCGTGGGGCTCAAAAGACTCGGTGCCGTGGGTGTGGTAAATGAGGACGCTTGGATTCTCAGCAGGGAGAAAAGGTAAGGGTGCCGTGAGTAAGGCCTCAATATCAATGTCAAAGCTTGTATGATTGCGGACGACAATATCCGCGGTGTTTGGTTCTCGGGGATGATCGGTGAGGGTTAGGCCGGGGAGCCGTTCTGCCCGATAGGGATTGTGGATGGGGGGAAGCTCTCGGGGTTTTTCTTTGTCTGGAATACCCTCTGCCTCTTCTGTTTCCTCACCTGTATAGCGGATTTCATAGAGGGGTTCTGCGGCTTCCGCACTCTCTGCTGTGGACATGAGTAGGGGGGACTGGCTCAGGAGTGCGTTCTCTACTAGGACTGTATCGTTTACGGCAGTTTGGATCAAGACATCAAAGGCTCGGTCTACCCCTAGGGCGACGAGACCGTGGAATAAGACGCCGAGGGCGAAAAGGAACAGGATGAATCTACCGATTTTTATCACATGCGTCCTCCTTCCTCTCAAGTTACTATATGAATGGGACGGTGTGTTTATGTTGCCCGGATAGCTTGTCTCATGGTACAATACAAGTATAGTTCAAGAAAAGAGAGAAACTACACGAAAGAGGGTGGGGACATGCAGTATACCTTTCGTCCGGGCGGGGTTTGTGCCCAAGAAATTTTATTTTCGGTTGAAAAGGGCATTGTGACTGGGCTTTCGATCACTGGCGGCTGTAGAGGAAATCTTGCGGGGATCTCTCGATTGGTGATCGGCATGCCTGTGGGGCGGGTCATTGCATGCTTGGAGGGTGTAACCTGCGGTGACCGGAAGACCTCTTGTCCGGATCAGATTGCACAGGCGCTGCGTGAGCATATGGAGCAGGAGAAATAAGATGCGGCGAACCCATGTGATCGCCGGTGTCTTGGCGCTGCTTATTCTGGCTGGTGGGATGCTATTTCTGGGGGCTCGATCCCGGGGACAGGAAATTCCGATTCTGCTCTATCATCACATTTTGCCAGATGAAGTGAACCGGATCCATCAGGAGAACCCCTTTACTGTGAGCACGGAAGCCTTTGAAGCGCAGATGCAGTATCTGTATGACAATGACTTTCATACCTTGACGCTTTCTGAACTGGAAGCGTTCCTTACAGAGGGGACGCCTCTACCGGAGCGGAGTGTGATGATTCACTTTGATGACGGGTATTATTCGAATTTTGTCTATGCCTATCCCATCTTGCAACGTTTTGGACATCGGGCGGTTGTGTTTATGATTACGCATCAAATAGAAGATCTGGGCCATTACCAGCCTCCAATGGATCACGATTGCCTCACTTGGACGGCGGCCCATAGTCTTGCAGGCAAGGAAGATGTGTTTGAACTTGCGAGCCATACCCATAACTTGCATGATTTTATACCGGGCAGCGAAGAAACGCGCCTTGTCCATGGATCGCGAGAAGAGATTGTGGCAGATGTGCTTCGTAGTTTTGGCTTTCTCCCAAACCGCACGGCCTTCGCCTATCCGTATGGGCAATATAATGATACGGTGATAGACGCATTGCGAGAGGTGGGGATTACCTTGGCCTTTACTACGATGGAGGAAATGGTTACACAAAGCTCAGACCCCCTTTTGCTGGGGCGCTTCAAAGTTTGGCGGGATATGACGCTGGAGCGTTTTGGAGAGATTATACGAGGTATTGGCATCTAATATTTTGATGCTAAAAGTTTACTCTGATAAGTGTTTCCCATGAAACGATGCGTTTTTATGTGGATTATGTTCACCAGATGAGAGAAGGGTGCTGTTGGCCTCAAAGGAGGCGGGCGGCGCTCTTTTTATTTGGGGTGTGCGAGCACGTAGGCTCCTTTTCCAAAGGAGCTGTCAGCGAAGCCGACTGAGGATTGCCCTTTGGTAGTTTTGTGCGAGATTGAATCCGACCTTAGGCTTCGCCTGCCACCTCCTTTGCACCACAGGCACCCCTTCCGCCAAGCCAATCGCTTCGCTCTTGGGGCGTCAGTTGGAAAAGGAGGCTGTGGTCTTTGCGCTTCAGGTATAAACCTTGCGCAGATGGGAAACCCTAGTTCAAAACTGTAAAGGAATGGAAAGATATATGAACTCTGTGTGGAATGAAACCGCAAGCCATAATACACGCCCCCCACTCTGCGGAGATCGGAAGGCGGATGTGCTTGTGATTGGCGGGGGGCTCTGCGGGATTTTGACGGCGCACTTTCTCAAAGAGGCGGGGGTGCGTCCGATTGTGGTGGAGGCGAAGCGAATTGGCGGCGGGGTTACGCAGAACACGACGGCGAAGATTACGGCACAGCATGGCCTGATCTATGCGGACTTGATTACCCGTTTTGGTTCTGAGCGAGCCTTACAATATTACAGCGCGAACATCCGGGCGGTTGAGCGGTACCGCCTCTTGTCCGAAGAGTTCCCCTGTGATTTGGAGGACAAGACCGCACATGTCTACTCCACACGGGACAGACAGAAGCTGGATCGTGAGGCGGCGGCGTATCAGAAGCTTCATATTTCGGGTGGGTTGATGGAGTCTCCAAGGTTGCCCTTTGAGACGGTGGGTGCTGTTTCGATGGAGGGACAAGCGCAGTTTCATCCGCTGAAGCTCCTGTATGCGCTTGCGCATGGGCTTGAGATTTACGAGAATACCTTTGTGCAGAAGCTAGAGGGAAATATTGCCCACACGTCGAAGGGGAAGATTGAAGCGGCGCGGATTGTGCTTGCGACACACTATCCCCTCGTGAACATCTTGGGGCTTTATTTCTTGAAGCTGTATCAACATCGCAGTTATGTCTTAGCACTGGAAGGAACACCTTTGGTAGAGGGGATGTTTTTGGATGAGCAGAAGACAGGGCTGTCCTTTCGCACGTATGGAGATTTGCTTTTTGTCGGTGGGGGCAGCCATAGGAGCGGGAAAACAGATGGGGGATTTGAAGCCTTGCGCCGCTTTGTCAAGGGGGCTTATCCATCGGCTATGATCAAATATCACTGGGCGACACAGGATTCTATGAGTTTGGACAAGGTTCCCTATATCGGACGCTTACGTCGTGGACGATCGGATTTATTTGTTGCGACGGGGTTTAACAAATGGGGTATGACTGGTTCTATGGTTGCGGCGGAACTTTTGGCGGAGCTCATTGTAAACGGGAAGAGCGAGTATGAGGCGCTTTATTCACCGTGGCGGTCAATTTTGACAAAACAATTGTTCTCTAATATCGGAGCCGCCGCTGTGGGACTGCTTACCCCCGGCACACCCCGGTGTACGCATATGGGGTGTAAGCTTCATGAGAACACGGCAGAGCGGTCTCTCGATTGCGGATGCCATGGATCCCGTTTTGATTTAGAGGGCAATGTGATTACGGGGCCCGCGAAGCGAGAAATTAAATGATTCAGCAACAATAAAACCAAAAAGCAGAGCTTGTTATATAGAAGCTCTGCTCTTTGTATGTTACAAAAAATGCAGTAGAAATTGAGCTTTATTTATATACAATGATAGATATTAATTATTTTAAAAAATTTATAAATAAAATTTGACAAATATAGTGCACGATGCTATGATAGACAAGTAAGAAACGACAGGATCCGACACCCTTTATGAGAGAGAGGATGGCAACAATGACACATTTATACGAAAAACTCCAAAACAGAGAAGAAAAGGTAAGCGTAATTGGTTTGGGTTATGTTGGTTTGCCACTCGCAGTCGCGCTTTCGGAAAAAGTAGATACCATCGGTTTTGATGTAAGTGAAGATAAGATTCAGACCTATCGCGATGGATTCGACCCGACAAAAGAAGTTGGAGACGCAGGAATCCGCGCCTCAACAGTTGATTTTACCAGTGATGAGGCAAGGCTTACAGAAGCAAAGTTCCATATCGTAGCTGTGCCGACTCCGATTTCCAAAGATAATAAACCGGACTTGGCGTACATCATTGCAGCCAGCAAGCTGCTTGGACGGAACTTGACCCCCGGCTCTATTGTGGTATATGAGTCTACAGTTTACCCAGGGGCCACGGAGGAGACTTGTATTCCGATTTTGGAAGCAGAATCCGGACTTGTCTGCGGTGTTGACTTCAAGATTGGATACTCACCGGAGCGGATTAATCCTGGTGATAAAGTACACCGCTTAGAGACAATCATTAAAATCGTCTCTGGTATGGATGAAGAGAGTTTGGACACGATCGCAAAGGTGTATGAGCTGATCATTCAAGCTGGTGTGCATCGGGTGAGCTCGATTAAAGTTGCAGAGGCGGCGAAGGTTGTTGAAAATTCCCAGCGGGATGTGAACATTGCTTTTATGAATGAACTTGCAATGGTATTTGATCGCATGGGGATTGATACGGATGAAGTTGTCAGAGCCATGAATACAAAGTGGAATGCGTTGGGCTTTTATCCGGGACTCGTCGGCGGTCACTGTATCGGTGTTGACCCACATTACTTTATCTATGAGGCGGAGAAGCTCGGCTATGACAGTCAACTGATTGCGGCTGGCAGAAAAATCAATGAAGGCATGAGCGAGTTTGTGAGTGATGCGACGATTAAGCAACTCGTTTTGGCAAATAAAATTGTAAAGCAGGCAAAGGTTGCGATTTTGGGTCTGACCTTTAAGGAAGACTGCCCGGATATTCGCAACTCAAAAATAGTAGATTTGATCGGGCATCTGCGTTCTTATGGGATCATGCCCCTTGTCGCTGATCCTGAGGCGGATGCAGAAGAAGTAAAGAGAGAACTTGGGATTGATCTTGTGTCTTTGGAAGACCTCCATGATGTAGACTGCGTGGTTTTAGCGGTAGCGCATAAGGCGTATAAAGAGCTGGAACTCAAAAAGATCGAGGCGCTGTTTGGGGTGTACCCGAATGATGAACGCGTTATTATTGATGTGAAGAGCATCTTAGATAAAGCTGAAGTTGAACAAGAGGGATATCGTTATTGGCGCATCTAAGGTGAAGGGAGGCAGGCATGTCTTTACAAGTGATTGAAAAAGCAAAACTATATGAGCAGTATCGGAAAGATACTACAACTATCGATATCAATGAAACAAAGAAGATGAACCGCACGTTTACGTGGTGGGGGAAAATCGCGACTAGCTTGATTGTCATCTTGTGTATATTCGGACTATTTTTCTTGACACTCCGAACAGAAGGTCAGTGGCTTGCCCTTGGCGGACTTATGTTCTTCTATTTATTGGCGAAGCATATCTGTGCGCTGTTTTATAGACCCTATGATGCGGAGCTTACCCAAGACTATAAGGTGACGGCGATTATTACCTGTTACAATGAGAATCCGAGTTCTGTTACAACGATTTTTGAGAACGTCATGGCGCTGGATTATCCGGTACATGAGATATTGTTCTTAGACGATGGTAGTATGGACCCTTTGGCCTATGAGGTAGCGAAGTCTTTTGGAGAGGCGCAGTATGGGAAAGAAAATGTGCCGAAATTCCAAGTGGTACGCTTTGAGGAAAACCGCGGGAAGCGTGCGGTTATGATTGATGGCTTCCAACTGGCAACAGGGGACCATGTGTTTATGCTCGATTCTGACAGTGAGATTTTACCGAACGCACTTACCGAACTGCTCAGACCTTTTGAAGATGGAAAGACAACATCGGTTGTTGGGAACATCGGTATCTTAAATAGAAAGAAAAACTTTCTGACTAGGTTACAAGGCATGACTTACTTTGGCGCATTCCAACTGGGGAGAGCGGCACAGTCCGTGACTGGGGATGTAGTGGTTTGCAGCGGTGCATTCAGCCTACATAAGAGAGAGTTTATCTTAGCGCATCTGGATGATCTCAAGGGGGATGAATTCGCCGGCATAACTGTTTCCTCCGGAGACGACCGTGCCATTACAACCTTCTCTAAAATGTGCGGCGGGAAAACCAGATATCAGGCTACAGCCTACTGCGAAACCGAGGCGCCTGTGAAGCTAAAAGGCTTCCTTAAGCAGAGAAGACGCTGGATGCGGAGCGGGTATCTCATGAGCCTCAAGGCGATCAAGGATATATTCCCTCGTAAGTTACCCTACTTAGTCTGGAACTTTGGGGAGGTATATTTCTGGCTCATCGCAATGATCCTCTTTGTGATTGATGTGATGGCCCGGGGACTGTACATAAACTGGATCGATATCATCCTGTATTTCTGCATTATCACGTGGAAGAACTATGCGCAGTACATGCTCTATAGACCCATACGCTTTATCTTTGCACCATTCCATTCCTTCCTCTACGGCTTGACCCTGATCTTTACCCGGAGCCATGCGGCGGTCACCTTGGGAGACGATGGGTGGGGTACGAGAGCGGTGCCGGAAGAAGAGGAAGCAGCAGAAGCCGAGGTTGTGCAAAACGCGGCCTGAGAGTATCAGATGAAATAAAGAAGAGAAGCGCTTCACCCGGATTTTTGGGGTGAAGCGCTTCTCTTCTTTATTTAGGTGTTTTGTAATATGCAATATAATACAGTAGGCACCATCTGGTCATCATATTTCTAGTATTGGTTAACGCTGAACCCAATACCCGAATCTACATATGCGGGAGCGATTGCCATCCAAAATGAGCCATCTTCGTTCATGTAGAAATAAAACCCATCTCTGACAGCCTCAAGCATCCTTGCGTGGTCTTGTTCAAACAATGCCAACACGCTGTTGCTATAATTACCGCTGGCTCTTAACCTTGCCATTTCTTCTTGCGTCCATGCTCTAAGCGTTTCATAATCCATTCTTTGCAATGGATCTGATTGCTGGTTTGCATCTGATGGCACAGGATCTACACCATCCGATTGCATAGGGAAAAGGTTGTTGTTCAAAAACTGTTCTGCTCTTTCCGGGTCTGCAAGGGTTTCATCAAAGGGAATTTCAAAAATTACGCTTATGCGGCTAGAATATGGATTTGCTGTGATTTCGCCTGTTTGCTCATTGAAAATAAAGGCATCCATGAGCGCAAATGCTGAGAATCCACCTGCATTCACACCTAAATACACACCTCTGTCAGCGAACATTGTTATATCATTGAAGTCTATTACAATATATAAAATGCCATCTATTACCATCGCATGTTGTCCACCGTCCAAAGTGAATATATTCGCTTGCCACGGGTTTATCCCTCTTACAAAGGGCGAAACCATAAACGGCTCGTATTCATCATCTTGTGGAGATGGCATCGGGCTGCCGTCTGCATTTTGTATGGCGAGTACGGCGTAAGTGCGGTCATGGAGAATTTCTCCGGTGCTATTGTAAATCGGATGGTCTGTAATATCTTCGCCTGATACCACGGCAAGCAAGGTGAATGTGTGATTGCCGGATGTGATGGACTGGTTAATATTGATGGCACTTTCGCCTTCAAAGGCGGCACTGAGCGCGATGTCTCCGGTGTGTTCAACTACTTCGCTTGGACGCAGAAAATGCCATGCGGCCAATACGCTGGTGGTAAAAACCATAATTGCAAAGACGGCAGCAGCAACCGTGCCGAGGCGTCCAATTTTGGATTTTTTCATATTGTGTTTCTCCTTGTGGTTTATTTGTGCGAACGAACGTGCTTTGATGTTAGCGAGGCTCTTTTCGGAAAAAGCAGGAGCGTAAGCTAATAACTCGTCAAGCTGTTCTTCCGATAATTCTGGAACTAGGCTTTTCTTTGACATAGCTCGTAATCTCCTCCTTCTAGCAGTTTCCGCAGTTTAGTTTTGCTTCGAAAAAGCCGATTTTCAACTTCTTTCACAGGCATTGCAATATTTTTCGCAATGCTTGCGGGTTTTTCATCGAAGAAATATCGGCGTAGGACAATCTCTTTGTTTGGCTCGGTTAAAGACCTGATCGCCACATACAACTCTTGGCACATTTCCTGATCGATGATGTAGTCAAGCAAATCATCGTCTGTTGATTGGATTGCTTCATCCAACTCGATAATCCTTGCTTTGGACAACTTTCGATAGGTGTCAAGTGCCTTACTCCTTGCAACAACAGCCAAAAAAGTTTTCAGCGAACCCTTTTGCGGATTAAATGCGCTGGGATTCTTCCATATTTGAACGTAGACATCACTGATACACTCTTCTATGTCTTGTGTTGTTCCTGTGTTGCCCAAAATGCCACCAACTACGACCCAAAGGAGTTTGCTGTAGGCATCCATCATATATGAAAAAGCATCTTGTTCCCCATTTAGGAGCCTTTGAAGCAACTCCTCGTCACTCAATATAGCCACCTCCTGATTTTTACTAAGCGCTTGTACTCTACAGTACGAATGTTTTGTTAAAAACACTTACATTTATTACAACAAAAAACTAGAGCCGATAACTGTGATTTTGCTCACAAGTTATCGGCTAGTATAAAATGTTCGGTGTTATGAGTCTTAGTAAATGAGACGGCTTGTCACGCTGTTTTGTTCCATTTCTATTATAAATTTCCTACGTACCGCATTCAAATCGCATCGGTCTTTGTGCGCCTTACTTCTGGCCTGCCTGCATTTTGAGGTAGGCGTTTATGAAGCCATCAATATCCCCATCCATGACGGCGTTGATGTTGCCGTTTTCGAAGTTGGTGCGGTGGTCTTTGGCTAGGGTATAGGGCATGAAGACATAGCTTCTGATCTGGCTGCCCCATTCGATGGCGCGTTGTTCGCCTTTGATGTCGTCTATCTTATCGAGCCGTTCCCGCTCTTTGATTTCAACCAAGCGGCTTTTTAGCATCCGCATGGCGGTGTCTCTGTTTTGGTGCTGGCTCCGCTCCACTTGGCAGGCGACTACGACGCCGGTGGGAAGGTGGGTGAGGCGGATGGCGCTTTCGGTTTTGTTGACGTGTTGTCCGCCCGCTCCGGAGGAACGGTAGGTATCTACGCGTAAATCTTCCGGGCGGATGTTGATCTCTATGGTGTCGTCTAGGTCGGGCATGACCTCGATGGCGGCGAAGGATGTATGGCGGCGGCCGGAAGAGTCGAAGGGGCTGATGCGGACAAGGCGGTGGATGCCGCTCTCGCTTTTGAGGTAGCCGTAGGCATTCTCACCCTCGATGGAGATGGTGGCGCTTTTCAGGCCAGCCTCTTCTCCGTCTTGATAGTCTAGAAGAGAGACTGCAAAACCGTGTCTCTCCGCCCAGCGGTTATACATGCGGTAGAGCATTTGCGCCCAGTCTTGGGCCTCTGTGCCGCCAGCGCCTGCGTGGAAGGAGAGAATGGCGCCTTGATTGTCATATTCGCCGGAGAGCAGGGTGGAGAGGCGCAGGGCTTCGACTTCGCTCTCGATTGCTGCATATTCGGCTGTGACTTCCGGCAAAAGGCTTGCGTCACCTTCCTCTAGCGCCATTTCGCAGAGGATTTCCAAATCCGCCCAGCGGGTGTAGAGGCGGTCGTAGATTTCACATTTCTGGCTTAGGCGTTTGATCTGTTGCAGGACTTTTTGAGAGTTTTGCAAATCGTCCCAAAAGCCGTCTGCGGCGGTTTCCGCTTCGAGAGATTTGTGTTCTGCCCGCGCCTTCTCAACCCCTAGTGCTTGGCCTAGATCTACTAGGTTTGGCTCTAGGGCTTTGATTTTTTGCTTGTATTCTTCAAATTGTAACATAGTCTATCACGCCTCGGTGTCTCGCACGTAGATGTGCTTGATATTGGGATCTCTGGTTTGACGGACGTCGATCTCGAATCGGGGGATGGACTTAATCAGGGGGGTGAGCTTTAGAAAGCCGTAGTTCCGGGGATCGAAGTCCGGTTGCTTTTTGAGGAGCAGGTTACCGAGTTCGCCTAGGAAGGCATAGCCCTCATGGTCTGCGATGTCTGCGATGGAGCCTGCGATTAAGCTGATTGCGGCGTCTTGGTCACCGTCGGGCAGTTTTTCCGGAGACTTATCCGCTGTTTTCGCCTTTGTTTCGGGCTGTTTCTTCGATACGGTGAGACAACCTTGGGTTCGTTGGTGGGCACTGCGGATGACTTCGATGTAGATAAACTTGTCACAGGCGACGATGAAGGGATTTGGTGTTTTTCTCTCCCCGATGCCGATTACTTTTTGACCGGCCTCTCTCAGACGGATGGCGAGGCGGGTGAAGTCAGAGTCGCTGGATAGAATCACGAAGCCGTCTGTCTTGCCGCTGTAGAGGATATCCATGGCGTCAATAATCATGGCGGAATCAGTGGCGTTCTTGCCGCTGGTGTAGCCGTATTGCTGGACAGGGGTGATGGCGTGTTCTAGGAGAGAACTCTTCCAGCCGCCGATGTTGGGACTCGTCCAGTCTCCATAGATGCGCTTGATGGTGGGGGTGCCGTAGACGGCGATCTCTTCCATCACGCCTTTGATGCAGCTGGAGGGGATATTGTCTGCGTCAATTAAGACCGCTAAACGTAGGTCGTTTGAATCTTTTGCTTTTCCGATCATGGTGATTCAGCCTCACTTTCTGTTTGGCGTTCTGCTCTAGTTTACCATATGGGGCGGCTCCTACACAAGGGCAGGTATGGGAAATATTTTTTAAGAAAATGCACTTTTGCATAACCAAACCCACAAGGCTTGTATTTGCCTTGTGGGTTCGGTTGTACTGTACAAAACTTTGCTCATCACGCAATCGGGCAAAGGAGGGGCTGGCTAGGGCAAGTGCGTATTTGGTACGGTTTCCAAATGCAGAATGTAGCGGACGCCGCCCTAGGCATCCCGCAGCATCACCTTAGATATACATCCAATTGTGCTAGCAAGTTTATTACATGCGGGACGCTGAGGACAGCGTCCCCTACACGATCAAACGATAACCGTACGACACCTAATATAAATTTCCTCGTGCACCCCAAGTCAAACGATGGCGCACACAAAAGAATTCTACTGTGAATTGCACTACATGGGCGGCGCAAAATTTCTCTATGTAATCATAATCAATAAGCCATGCGGGAGAGTGGCAAATAGCAAGCATTAAGGGTTATTCATAAAGTCAAGTCTTTCCCACTCAAATAACACGCCGGGGTCGGGTTTGTCTGGAGCGTATTCACTATGCCCTATGATGTGTGTGCGGTTTGATTTAATGCTTGGGTGCCGAGCTAGTATATCACTTAATAGCCGGTTTAGAGACTCATACTGCGCATCGGTAAACCCGATCAGGCTAGGGTCGAGCGCATTGTATTCAGCGGCTGTTAAGAATTGAGACATTTCCTCTTGCGTACCAATGCCTAGCAGTTCAATGCCGATGGAATGCAGATTGAGATTGTCCTCATAGTCAGGGAAGTCTGCAAGTGATCCCGGACCTGCATGGAATGCAACTCGATTTTCAGGGACAAGAGGGTGGATCACCCCATCACGATCTATGAGATAATGCGCGCTTACGCCATAATCTTGAAATATTCTGAGTATGTCCTCAATGATATAGGGATTCTCACGGTTTGCGATCACATTACTGATAAAATGAATTACGATATGCGTGAGCTCCTCTGATTGTCTTTCAAGCGGATCAATGGGAGTGTCATCTATAAGAGCGTCGTAGTCATTGTCCGATACGACTTCGTGTAGTATCTCATATTCCGCTTGGGAATCGCCGTTGCCGCATGCTGCAAAAGTAAGCACGAGCAATGCGAACAAAATCATCCCTGCTATTTTTTTCATTGTGCAAACACCTCAAATTATAAACTTTGGATACCACATCGCCAAAAGTAGAGTAGCGAATCAAACAATTCTATCACGCGCAAAAGCAAAAGTCCATGCTGCCTTAAAACAGGGGCGGGGATGGGAAATATTTTTTAACAAAAGCGGCGGGATATATGATATACTAGTAGAAATCAGATTTGTTACGGTGAGAGGAGGAATGCAGATGAACTTAGTGATCTTTTGGGCGGTTTTGTTTGTGGTCTTTGTGGTGGTTGAACTTGCCACAGCGGGGCTTACCTCTATTTGGTTCGCTCTCGGGGCTGCGGGGGCGCTGATCAGTGCGGCGATTGCACCTATGCCCCAGCTTTTGTGGTTGCAGGTGGTCATTTTCCTTTTGATTTCCGGTGTCACCATGTATTTTACACGGCCTCTGGCGAGAAAATATGCGAAAGTGAAAGAAACACACACAAATGCGGATCGTGTCCTTGCGATGATCGGCGTAGTCAGAGAGCCGATTTGTAACCTGGAGGGGCGCGGTGTGGTCTATGTGGGCGGTAAGCTCTGGACTGCTCGCTCCAGTCAAGATGAGGAGCGGATTGAGAAAGATGCGCAGGTGGATATTTTGCGCATTGAGGGTGTGAAGCTGATCGTAAGGCCTCATGTGGCGGAAGCCGTGGAAGAAGCCGGAGTGCCAGTCAGTCCGGAATAAGATATGTAATTAAGGGAGGAACAGGAAATGGTAACGTACATTGCACTTGGGTTTTTGGCACTTGTCGTGATCGTCATTCTGGCGAAGAATATTCGCATCGTACAACAGGCGCGAGCCATGGTCATCGAGCGTCTCGGTGCATACAGCACAACTTGGAGTGTGGGGCTCCACTTTAAGATTCCCTTCATTGAGCGGGTTGCGAAAGTGGTATCCCTGAAAGAGCAAATTCTGGATAACCCGCCTCGTCCGGTTATTACAAAGGATAATGTCACCATGCAGATTGACACGGTTGTGTATTTTGAGGTGACAGATCCGAAGCTTTACACATATGGTGTGGAGAATCCGTTGATGGCCCTTGAGAGCCTGACGGCGACTACTTTGCGTAATATCATCGGTGAGATGGAGCTTGATCAAACCTTGACGAGCCGTGACACGATCAACACGAAACTCCGTGTGATTCTAGACGAAGCGACAGATCCATGGGGCATGAAAGTGAACCGTGTGGAGTTGAAAAACATCGAGCCGCCCCGTGAGATTCAAGAGGCCATGGAAAAACAAATGCGTGCTGAGCGTGAGAAGCGTCAAACCATCCTCCGTGCTGAGGGTGAGCGCCAGAACGCGATCTTGGTTGCACAGGGTGAGAAAGAAGCTGCCATCCTCCGTGCGGATGCGGAGAAACAAGCGGCTGTCCTCCGTGCAGAGGGTGAGGCGAAGGCGATCTTGGCTGTCCAGACCGCCACGGCTGAGGGGATCCGTATGATTAACGAGTCTGCACCATGTGAGGCTGTGATCCAAATCCGTGCGCTGGAAGCCTTTGCACAAGCGGCAAACGGCCGGGCGACGAAGATTATTATTCCGTCTGAGATCCAGGGGATTGCAGGACTTGCGGCTGGGATCAAGGGTATTTTAGGCGAGGAGAGCAAGCCTGCGCCGAAGCAGTAAGTTGTAAGTGATGTGAAAAGGCCGACAGGGTGGGAATCCTGTCGGCCTTTTTTTGCTACGATGTCTTTATATAATGCTTGCAGGCCGCCATTCCAGTTTCTCTCTTTTTAAGGCGAGGATACACACAATGCCCGTAATGAATGGCGTGATAAGATTTCCCGCGCTTAATGTAATGCAATCGAAAGTGCGTACACGTCTGGCAGGTTTTTGTTTGTGACATAAGATCACCTCAAAGACATTTTACTAGAAATTCACTCTAACGTCGGTGAATTGTCAAGGCAAGTGCAACAGTGGTGCTAGAGTTCAATCCCATAGTGAATACTACTAGGGAGAGGACCATTCTCTAGGCATATGTACTGGATTTCCACAAGCAAGTCCAAAGTCTTCGTCAAGCTGGCAGCCAGTGTCCTCAAGAAGGATCTCTGCGGGTGTTTTCCAATTCAGACACTTCCGAGGCCGATTGTTTAAGGCCGTCATTGCACCTTGAAATTCATGGAGCGCGACATCTCTAAAATTTGTACCTTTCGGAAAAAATTCTCGAATTAAGCCGTTGAGATTTTCAATGCTGCCTTTTTGCCAAGGACTATGAGGATTGCACACATAAAATGGGATATTCAGTTCCGATTCAACCATCTTGTAGCAAGAGAATTCTACTCCTTGGTCGGTCGTAACTGTGTGGCAGGGTAGTTTTTCAGCGACTGCCTGAATTGTCCGAAATACACGAAGCTGATTTTTTGCATTTCTTGTGGGAACTAAAATACAATATCTGCTTTTTCTGTCGCACATCGTGAGAACGCCAGATAGACCACGTTTTGCGGAAATGAGCGTATCCATCTCCCAATCACCTATGCGCTGTCTGTGCAACACCTTTGGGTCTCGGTTAGCGATTAAGTTTACGCTGGGAAATCGTTTGGCTTTAGGTCTGGAGCCTTGTCCTCGGCGACGTAGCTGTTGTTTCATACGCGCTCCGAGGTATTCCAGCCGAATCCAACGATATATTGTACAAAAACTCACGCGCATACTTGGATTTTCCGGGTGATCGAGCTTTATTCGACCTGCAATTTGTTCGGGAGACCACCGTTTTGATAGGCTAGATTTAATATATTTGGTTAGCTTTGTGTCACAGAATTTTCCGTCTTTTTGAGCGTGTAACCTATTCAAATATCGACCCTCTGCATAAAGGTAATTGTATTGCTGTGATCCGTTATCAAAGAGCATATTTCGCTTTAGTTCTCGCGTGATCGTACTGGCGCTCCGATTTAATGCTCGCGCGATTGCTCTGATCCCAAGTGAGCGCTCTCGCAAAAAGTATATTTCCCGACGCTCTTCTAATGTGAGATGACAATAACTCAACAAAATCTCCTCCTCTGTTCGAGTGTAGAGCTTCAGTCTAACACAGCCCAGCTTCAACACAAGCTGGGCTGTTGCACTTGCTATTGTAATTCACCGT
>Ga0123352_10005713_pt1 | contig 18832 bp, 11 predicted proteins | sample TergutLab28metaG_FD_89700 | JGI IMG/M metagenome (GOLD analysis project Ga0123352, IMG submission 89700) | Labiotermes labralis P1 segment gut microbial communities from Petit-Saut dam, French Guiana - Lab288 P1 | ecosystem: Host-associated > Arthropoda: Insects > Digestive system > Gut ... | reverse complement strand
ACCTTTAGACGCCTAATGTCAACTATAGTGGTCGTACCGCACCGCTAACCTCTAAAGTTGCATTTTATATATTTATTCAACAAATATAGGTACTGAATATTTTAAACATGGTATATACTCCCCATTTTTTTCTTTTCAAAATGCAGTTTGTTTCATAATTCTAATGTATTTGGTTCCTGTATTATTCACATTTTATATACAGGTGTGCTAAAAATAAAAAAATAATTCCGGCGCCAAAAGGTTAATACTAACCAACATAATCCACCCCACTGGGGTGTGAGATAGATAATTTAAAGTTTTCACACCGACTAAATTCAATAAAATATTCTCAAACTCTCACCAGCTATGACGGGCAGGTATATCATGATGCTGACAGATTTCAAAGGCAGTCAGTTCTCTGATGATGAGGAAAAAGATGGTCTTCGAAATACTGGTTTACTTGTCATTCAACCACCACATGTGGCAGCTAGTGTGAAAATATTTTATGCAACACAGCTCATTTATAAAATCAACTTCCACTGCACAAATGCAAACAAACACATAAGCAACGTAAACAACATCAACACAAATTTCACACCTCATTATAAAATCTGTCAGTCAAAACAGTTTTTATAATGCGGCGAACTTTCCCTGATGTGTTTTGGTGGCCATCACCAAAACACACCAGAATATAATTTGATTATATAAAAACTTTGGAAAAACCATTATATCATGCATTATTGTTGGAACAGTTTTCAGATAAATAACTCAATAAAAACGCATGGTGTAAACAACAATGTGAACTTTGTAAATGCTCAACAAGCAAAAATTGTCAACTTATACAAGAACACCAAAGGTAAGCTACTCAGGACCAATGATCCCATTTGGTACAATAAGACAGTTTTTATAATCCTGTGTTTTGGCTTGTAAAGTGATCTGTCCCTGATCAATGATGGTGGCTGCAGACAAAACCTATAGGAATACAGTTGGCTTTTATAAGAACTTTTTAAAATCTTTATATAGTTCATATTGTTTGGACAATTTTCAAATTGATAACATCAACACAATTTATCTTAATTTATATTTATGTCTGTAAATGAAGAGAAATAAGTTGAGAACACTGTAGTACGTCTGTAGAAACAAATACTATATAATAAACTAAACAAAAAAGATTTGTGCAAATGCTTAAAAATTACATTTTTGTAGTTGAACGGCAATGGAACTGCAGTTATTCCAAAGATACAGATACGTATCACAGAATTTTATAGTGATTCTTTCAAAATGTCCTCGTTTCACACACATTCACATAATTCTGACTCTATATGCAACTCATGAGCTATACAAAATAGCCACAGCATATTTAAAAACAGGATTGCACAGCCTTGGCAATCTCAAATGGAACTCTGAAAAGTAACCTGTTACCAAAAATTGGAACAGTTAATACACATAAAATTGAAACCACTAAAACAAGTAACGTAGATCCAACAAAACTTTGTAAACTTCATACACATCATTACTGAACATATTCTTCGTTGGTCCATCTAAATCCTACAGGAACATGTCACATACCCTGAATTAACACAAACGAAGATTTGCATGAAAAAAATGTATTTATCCAACTTTACTGAATGTGATAATGTGGAATGACTTTAAAAAATTATATGCTTTCAATATTTGTTGACCTCCTCTTGTAACATTATGTGCAGGTAAATAAATATGTGTCCTCTGTGTGTTGTAACATTTGGTAAATTCTTACTCTGGTGCCAAACTCTTCTTGGCATTGTTACATGAATGACAATACAGCTCATTCAAATAAACCCACAGTCCATCACTCTTTTCACTTACATACTAAAGATGACGATGAAATGAGTACATGCTTCTATCTCTTTACTGTAAAAGTTCACAACCAGTGAAGAAATAAACACTTCCCCCATTGAAATCAAAGAACATGCTACCAAAATACTATACAAATCTTACCAAGACCTCACTGTATGGCCATAAACCATCCTGACCTCCAATTTTCAGTAAAATGTGATTAGGTTTTGTGTATATTCATGCATAAACAAATAGATAAAAATGCGCAGGAGTGTCGAGGTATGCTTCAGCAGAGCTCACGTATTTCAAAAATGTCTTCAAATTTTGAAAACCTCACCGATCGTGATGTTCATGAAGCAGCTACATATGTACTATTGCTGGAAAATTAATACCTCATTCCCAAAGTCTCTCATGACCAATGCACTGTGTTCATTCTATGTATTTTGTACAACAAATGCATCAGGCACAATTTTCTTTTTTTAGTCACACAGCCAATGAAGAAATTTCTACAGTTACACAACTACCTGCAATTCACTGCTGAAACAACATGGGGAAAAAGTTCCAAAATCTAAGTTAATCTGAAAAAAAAAGTCACTTAAAATAATGCCACTCACAAACAGGGAAGAGAATGCAGCAAATATTAAGTGTATACATTTCAGGATCGCAGGTGAAAGGCATATAGAAGCTGCAATCTGAATATATGAAGATTTTCTAAAAGACCATTTCCTATTCTCATTTTATGAATGATTTGCAAGATTTAAAAAAAAAAATGCATGTCTAACCAAATGTTTCATCTATGAAAACACTAAATGGATATGAAGGTAACTTTGAAATAGGCTGTCAGTGGAATTCACCTCTGTGCCCAACGGTGAATTACTATAACCTCTACCAGCAGCTGATATCAAACACAAACTGATCTTCATTGAGGTTTTCATCTCCTGGAATGTGACAGCACACAGTTTGGTAGACATGTGCCAATGTTTACAGCTGTTACTGGAAACACTTTATGACAAAATAAAGATTTAACACACTACAACAAAAATCAATTGCTTACTCTAGTCACTGAAGTGCTATATCCATAGTTCAATTAGTTCACAACAACACATCTGCATCATACGTGCAATAAATAAATATAAAGGCCAATCAGGTACAGAATCTAGCATAGAACTTACTACAATGCAAGTTCCCACAACTTACATGACCATTACATTTGTTAGTGATCACAGCAGTCAAAATGGCAAAATTCAAAATGTATGTTTCTCCTTTGTTTTCACTGCCTTTAATTTTCATTTACAGTCAAGGTAAAGTCGCCAGGAAAGCACATGGGGGCGTGAACACATGGTCCCACTCATTCCTAAACTTGGCACTAGATGGAACCTATCGGTCAATACACACATCAGGTAATTTTAATACCATTCACTTCAGCCATTTACAAATCCTGATTTTTTCTTCAAACAATTTCATTAATTCTCAGTCTTCAATAAAAATGTAAAGTACAGGCATACAAAATTACACTACAACATTATATTCATGTATATAAAAATAGTGTATGCTTGGAGATAACTGCACACATGTCCACTCTTTTTGCAATTAAGATGTAACGAAACACAAAAAAGTATTATGACATCAGCCAGCAGATCATCCTTCACACACACACACACACCCTTCAAGAGCATCTGCACTAGTAGTTAATACTATGTTTCCTCTCAATATGACCCAACAGTTTACTTTTCTGTCTGTACCGATTTGTACAAAATGGACAGCAGAACTGTGGTTCCTTTCCACATTCATACTTGATGTGTCGCACCAAATTCTGTCTGTGTCGGTACTTGTTCCCACATCGCAAGCATGGAAATGTCTCCTGTTCTAGCCCCATGCACTGGCTGCTACCATCATAAGGCTGGTAGATGCTGCTAGACAACAGTTCTGGTGTCAAGAAGTTCATGGTTTGTGGTAAACTGTCCACTGTAAGAATGTCTGCAACAAGATCCAGTCATAACTGGTAATCAAACAGAAACTTAACATAACCAATATTTTCACTACATGACTATAAATAATACGGTACTGCATGATGTGACAATGTACAGTTTTGTAGATAGGTACCAGTTTAGAAAAAAAAAAACCTGCTGTCTCCATCTTAACCTTTAAATGACAACACACATTGGCATATGCAAATGCACAAATAAACCCACCCCTAGAAATTCATTGTGTATACTTAGGCAACAAAAAAATGTACTGTGTTTTTAAGACATGCTGTATAATATCCCCATTTTATTTTACAAAAAATGCCATTTATTTCATAATTTTTTTTCTTTCAGTTCAAGTAATACTCATGTTTTTCATAATCCATGCACTAAAATTTAAATACTAACTTGATTGTTTAAGTTTAAAGATGAAGACAGCAGAGGACTCCAATAAGTATCGATCTAACACACTACAGCATTACAACCCCACAATACCATAGCTTTAATCCTGATCAGGGTACAATACTTAATTCTGAATAGTTAACAGGTTAACACAAGAGTTAACACAAAAAGGCAACTTATATAACATAAGTCATTAAGTTCAGAAGATGCATAAAAATTGTAGGGCATTCATTGATCTTCAGTGTGTATTTACACATGGTCCTTAGTTACTCTGGCCCACATTATGCGGTCAATTCACAAAAAATTCTGCATGATGAAAGGCAGGGTATCAATCATCATTTCTCCAATTGGTCGTAAGGGGTCCACACCCTTATGAGCTAATATTAGGGTTTTACTCGCTACATGTTCAGGTGTTGGAAAGCTTCAATTCAGTGTCTTGCATTTCATATTAGGTCTACTCACAATGTCAGAAGAATGTGCTGCAAATAGCTTTGTCTCACTGACACGCATCACACCGTACAAATGTGTTCACTGCACACTGAAGTTCTGCTTGAGAAAATGAAGATACTTCATCCTGAATTCTTTTTTCCAGGTTGCACTCAGCGTAAGGATTATTATGACATGCCTTAGCCTTCAAGACATCCCATTAAGTAAAGAGGTTCATTATCACATACACAAAAGCACACTAAGTGTCCCTAGCCACAGTGAGATTAATCAAGTCCAGACCCTCACATCCCACACTATACAATCCATTTTATTACCATCCAACCTATGTCTAAGTAAATATCTTACACAGTTATAAAACCAACACAGATGAACAGACATCTGACAGACAACTGAGATAATCATGCACTGTCAACACTTATTCCCTGCAAAACCAGAAAATTGGTAAGTACAGAAAATTAGTTTGGTCAAATTTGTTTATTTTCAAAGAACACTGAAGGTACAGAGAGAAACACAATAATACCTACATGATGACATCTGATGATGTCTTGTCAGCTCATATTAAAATTGCACTCTTCTGACAGGCAATGTCATCTAGGCAAGATCTAAGGTTCTCACAGTGACGTCAAGTTCGATGGAATGTTATTCTGTGTCACCACATAAATAAGTAGTTACCAGACTATGTAGTGCCTTCACTTATAGTGAAAAGCAGGCTGACAAGAGTAGAGCAGTCTTGGACTGCTTGACACTGAAGGTGAATGCACCACAACCCATCACAACTGCAAAACTCCCAACAATACAACAGAACATCTCTGAACCCTCATTCTTCAGTTCCACACAGCTTGTCAACTGGTTCATTCATACTGCATAATTTCAGGCTTCTACTGCAGAACAAATAAGATCTGCACTCTTCTGGGATTTTCGGCAGCGTGGATTGGTAGTTAGTTACCGATGTGCCGTGACAAGATATCGGTCCTATCTTTGGGGGTCAAACTTGACCACTGAAGATGGGTCTGACAGGTTGTCCTAAAATGTCAGTAACAAGCATCCATTCAATGCCACCTCCAATCTCAGAAGAACACAGATGTCCTTTGAATTGTTAGTACCAATTTACCAAATGAAAAAGTATTGCAACCCAGATCACAATCACAAAACACATATTTTGAAAGGTGAGCACCAAAAATGTGAACAGAACTTCACAAGTATACTGTAGGTTATGTATGTGTTATATGTCCGGGCATGTGCTAAATAATATGTATACCTCAATCTCACTTCACATTTGGCATGCCTATGTGTCTTCTCTGAATATGTTTCTGTAAGCTGGCTTTATGTTTAGTGACATGCGGACAATAAGGGCAGTGAAACTGTGGCTCCTTTCCGCACTCCTGCCGCATATGTCGGTTTAGATTGTGTTTATAATTGTATCCCTTGCCACACGTGGGGCATGAAAACAATCTGTCTGTTTTCAGTTCTGATTGAGACCAATGAGTTACTGTTTGTTCGATAGCACCATATCCTTGTTGATGAGCATGACTGTCAGCGTTCCGCTGACGGCCATACTGAGTCCAATCCAAGTCATTGCTCAATGCTCTACCCTCAACCGACGATCTGAACACTAAAGGACTGTCTGATATAGGGTGACGTCTACTCCAAACTGCAGCTGTGTCTGTAAACAGCAAATGGAAACAATATTAATAAATAATGTCAAAGGAGAGAAAAATGTATTAAGCTGAACTGCACATAGTAAGTAAAAGTCACATATACATGGTGTAGTCAATAAGTTCCCAGACTGAGTTTTTCGCGCTCGTATGGAGCGTGATTACCACACCAACCGTTAGAGGTATTATTCCCAAGGTATCATGGGCTAGTGTGCTGAAAGCCAGCTTTCTGTGCGCGTCGTGTGTGACACAACTCTAGCTTTTATCAAGAGGTGCAATGTTCTCTCTGTGATTATCGAGATGGTGGATTTCTGTGAACAACGCGCTTACATCAAATTCTGTTTCAAGTTAGGGAAAACTGCTACAGAATGTTATGAAATGTTGAAGACAGCTTTTGGGGAACAAGGTATGGGTCATTCCCAAATATTTCAGTGGTTTTCCTGGTTTAAGGCAGGCAGAACTTCGATTGATGATGACGAATACTCTGGTCGACGAGTGTCCAGTTCAACGCCAGAAATGATTGAGAGAGTGCGTCAGATTATCCGCGAGGATCGTCGTCATACCATTGATGAAGTCAGTATGCTAGTGGGAATTAGTCATAGAACTTGTCATGAAGTTTTAACAGAAGATTTGAAGATGCAACGTGTCGCATCAAAGTTCATGCCCAGACTCCTGAGTGTCGACCAAAAACAGCAACGACTTGACGTCTGCTTCGACCTCAAAGAAAATGCTGCTAACAACCCCAGCTTTCTTTCAAATGTCATTATGGGTGACAAAACCTGGGTATACGCCTATGACCTGGAAACCAAAACTCAGTCGAGTCAATGGAAAAGTCTGGGGTCACCTCGACCAAGAAGGCAAGGCAAGTGAGAAGCAACATCAAGTCAATGTTGATTTGTTTCTTTGATCAGAAGGGAATTGTTCACAAAGAATTTGTTCCTCCTGGTCAAACATTTAATGCTGCATTCTATGTTGAAGTTTTGAAACGTCTGTGGGAGAATGTGCGAAGGAAGCGACCTTATCAGTGGCGGAACAACACATGGCTGCTCCACCATGACAACGCGCCAGCCCATGCTGCCCTCCTGACTTGACGGTTTTTGACCAATAACAATATGACAGTGGTGCCACATCCTCCCTACTCACCCGACCTTGCACCCAGCGACTTTTTCTTATTTCCAAAGCTGAAAATGAAGCTTAAGGGGCGAAGATTTCAGACGGAGGAAATTCAAGAAGAGTTGCAGGCCGTCCTGAACATGCTATGAGAAAATGACTTCCAGGAATGCTTCAAAAACTGGCAGCGCCACTGGGATCGTTGTCAAGCCTCAGAAGGGGACTACTTTGAAGGTGATGGCGTCCCCTAATGTCCAAGGTAAGCCTTTCTGTGTTTTAAGTCATCAATCCAGAAACTTGTTGACTACTCCTCGTACAGCACACCCTCGCAATTTGCAAGGATTATATTTTTGGAAACCCCTATGAACAGTAAAACTGGTATTTATAAATGTAAGATCATATGGTAAAGATGGGGTTAGGGAATCAAAGACACATAAAACATTGTAATTAATATGGAAAATTAGAGATTAATGAAAATGAAAATATAGTGCTGGTAACAGGACATGCCAGCATTTCTAACCGAAAGATGTCAGGGTGATCGAACAATGTAGAATGCACAGAAGAGGGGGAAACTGAAGCTTCAGTGAAGAAAGAGGTAATGTATGTTTGCTTTGCATTGTACTTTACTATCTTACATTAAATTAATCATAACACATGGACAACAAGTAGTTCTCATTATCTGAAGTACTGAAGTATGCTCCATTTTGCATGACATATGGTTTGTTACTGAGCATGCAGGCAGATGCAGCCCTGAAAGAGCAGATGAGAAGTGTGAGATACCTTGCATTAAATGTTATCATAATTCTTCTGCAAATAAGCAAACCCACCATGTGCAAATGCATGAACAAAGTGGGTATGCTGTATATTATATATACATATATATATATATATGAACACATACACACACACATCCACCCACCCAAATACTGTGCAATGAGTAAGATTCAGTATATGGTGTTTTTACATTTAATATTTCAGCACAGACAACACACAGACATGAAATACTGCACAATTCTTTATTTACTCACACAATCAGAATAGCAAATTAGGTGTCTGGAAGGTGGCACACCTACAAGATACTGCTTCATCAGTTCACTCACCTCTCAGGCAGGGAATAGGGCTAAATCAGGGTGAAGTGCAACACACCACCACAATACTTTGAGGCTACTAAGACACAACAGTCAGTTTTATTTAACAGTTGCCCATTCAAATAATATACAATCGGAAATTCAATTCATAATTTAAATCTTATCTCAACAGGCGTGGCAGGACGGCAACTTCTTGCATACGTGATCTTGGATCAGTGCATGACACTTCTATCTGTCCCATATCAAAGATAAACGTTTGTGACGCAAATATTTACTTTTATATGCTATACTGAGAGCACAGAAATAAATCTCATGGATTATGGGAATGACAGCAGTCTTGTCTAGTCCTATCACACCCATCAACCAGCCCAACAGCATGTTCTCTGGCAAATATTAGTTAGCATATTGGCTAGAAAAGAGGAGGAGTTCACTGGGAAGTGTCCAATAGGGTGGCAACATTTGAAGGAAGATACAGAGGTGGTCTATCTATGGAACTTCCTTCCATGGTCCAAGTATGGCAGGTGGATATTCCACATGAAATTGACATTACATGCAGCATGATGAACAAGATATTATATCATGAGTTACAAAGGAATTACAGAAAACAAATTTTAATGAGACAATATGTTTCACATTTTATAGCATTATGACCGCTAGGAGAATACAATGAATGATGTTTAGCTGACATTTAAAAACATTCTGTAAGATAAACAATTAAGCATATAAAACAGAAACATAAGTTACATTGCACATTATGTTAATTTAATAAACTCACAGTTTACATGCCATAAATACTCCTGCGTAAATTCTTTTTCCAAGATGAGATATGATGTTTTCACAGCAGTGAAGATGTGAATTGTGGTATTCTGTGTTATAACACCAGGTAGACTGATGCAATGCTACCAACATGTTCAAATGTGCCACTGCCTCCATCCTTGGGTATGTCACATCTATCTTAGGATGGAAGCAGCAGGTTCTTTCAAAGCAAATCAGCATGCTGGCAAAAAAAATACTGTACATGTACTTGTTCTTGTCCCTCATACATCATTATGTGGCGTAACATTCAATAATTAACTTCTGTACAAAAGAAGGGGGCTGGCCGGTGCATGTATGAAGGCATTGGACTACCAAGATGTGTTAAACCAACCCTGTCTGCCACTGGGCTTTACTGCAAGACATCTGGATGTCTATTTCTAATATGTATCTGAACACTGCTCTTGTGTTTCGTTTGATGTGGACAGTATGGACACTGGAACTGGGGCTCCTTGCCACACTCAAACCGTATATGCCTCATCATGTTCTTCTTGTATCGATAACTTCTCTCACAAGTCATGCACTGAAAATCCTCTTGTCTTCCATGATGAGTCACCACTCGATCCTCCAAAATTACTGGCACGAATGGGAGCTGCACATCTACACCAGAAACTCTCTGCTGTTGGACACTACTGACATCAGCAAACTGTCGGTCAGAATGGCGACTAACATGATGAAGATCTGGGTACTGTTCCATTTCTACCACGTGAAGGTGCCCAAGTTTGCTTTGTTTCAATTCTGCAACAAAAGAGTATTATTTTGTTAGCATACTGTTCTGTTCTTTGCTCTGACAGAAGGAACCCCAGTATAAGTCTGTGCACTGCAGCTATGCTTTTATTCTGTCTGAAGTTCTATGAAGATGTCAGAATATACTCATAATATAAGCCTTTCACAGCTGTAGTAATTAGTATCATCATCATCATCCTCAGGATTACAGGACCATGTAGTCTGGTAGGTGGGTCTCAAATATACTGCCTCCATCTCAAGGAAGAAAGCAGTATTTTCATTCGAAACATCTTACCAACCTACCTGACTAAATGGTGTCACAACCCTGCAGACAGCAATATGACCATCATCAGAATGCTTGACTTCAATTAGTAAGACAGACAAGGCAAATAAGACTATTTTTATGAACCCAATGACAATGTGAAGTATAAATTCCTTTGAATGTTTCCCTAAATTCTGTCAGTACTGTGTGCATCCCATGCTATTAGCATTTATAACTTCTTTCAACTGGTAGGAATCATACACCCCACTTCAATTTACTTCAATATGTTTTCTGGAAACACACTTTAATATAATTCTGAAATTACTTCCAACAAATAATGTAACGAGGAAAGGAGTACAGAATTATTCCATGCTTGCCCACAGATCTGACATACACCATACACAATCTAAATTCTGTGATACACCCATAGTGAAAATTTATTATGAAAACAAAGAAAATTATCTCAGTTGTGCTGCATTCTCTATATATTAGCCATGAAAAGTATATATGCCTTATGGTACCAGTTCTGTGTAAGTATTAACTCTACGTACTTGTACAATTAGCTTATTAAAAGATGGCCGTCACAACCAAAAAACAATGTGATTTAAGTATTACACGTACCTGTGCCACAACAACACTTTTCTTAATGATTATTCACAAATGTTGTTACAAACACTGTACCAACTTCAGAAGAGTGCGTAAAATTTTAAGGCACTGCCTCAGCATTTTCTTGGTGGAAATGAAAAAACTCAAGGAACCCCCATGTCTGGGAAGTGCCTCTAACTCTGAGCATCCCATATATAGTGTAAGTCACAATCACAACACTGCTGTATTCAGTGAAGGAAAAAAAATGCATACAAGATTCTTAACCTTTTGGCACCGCAATAATTTTTTTAATTTTAGCACACCCTGTATATAAAATGTGAATAATACAGGAACCAAATATGTTAGAATTATGAAACAAACTGCATTTTGAAGAGAAAAAACCGGAGATTATGCATCATGTTTAAAATATTCGGTACCTATATTTGTTGAATAAATACACAAAATGCAACTTTGGAGGTTAGCGGTGCGGTACGTCAACTATAGTTGACGTTAGGCGTGTAAAGGTTAATATGAACTAAGATTACATTTTACCACCTTCCTTGTAATTTTTGCCGCAAGCATTCAGTAATTCAGAAGTTGTTCTTTTGCCACACATTGACACATCACTAATGTACCTACTTATACTTGTATCTATGACAGTCTGGGTAAGTTTCAGTTATGTTCACAGATACGAAGCCATAACTGCTTAAAACCTAAAATACAGGTGTTCTGAAATTAGTTATACAAAAATTCGCTGTCATGACTTCTGAACTAGAAGTAGCAATTTGGCCAGGTACATTTCAAAAGTTGTGCCTAGTCCTCAAGTTTTCATCCAAAACACCAGATGGCATTCCACTTGCACAGAGCTGCTTATAAACCCTGCCAGTCATTATGGACTGGACGTAGGAATACGATAGCTTGGCCACCACGATCGCTTGATTTAGCACCCCTGGACTTTTCTGTGTGGGGATAAGTTAGAGACAAAGTTTTTGTTCCACCTCCTCCTGCAAGTCTGGAAGAATTATGGGCATGGATGACAAAAGCAGTTGCAATCATAGATGCGGACATGATTCAAAGGATTTTGGAAAAAATTGCTTACAGATTGGAAATCTGCCACATGACAAGGAAACCAAACTGAACACGTGTGAATATCTGTAGATATAACTTAAACATATACTTCATTTTGTGATATATATCACAATACTGTAAGTTTTCTACTTTCTGTATTATTACACATTAGTTATGTAAAACTAATTTAGGAACACCCTGTACTTTCGTTGTATGATCAACCGATGGAACTGAAGACAGTGGAAATCTGGAGTTCTGCCAATTCAGAACAAATATAACCAAATTCTGGGGGGAAAATCAGACTTTGAAAACTGAAAAGTAAAGAACATCTTGACAGGGTTCATACATCAGGACAAGGAGTATGCTACTCACCACCTTATTTAAATACAAGTAACCCAATATATGGCAAAGTTCAATTGACAATATAAATTCAAAATATTTCTTCCTCATGCTCAGCAGCATAATACTTATTGCACTTCTGAGTTTTCAATGAAACCAACAAACAAACAAACTACATGTATGGGGTGTACTCAAAAAGAAATATCCAAGGGTATGTTACATTTGTAATTATTACTGAAACATACAGTCCAACAAAACAAGGACTAGTGGACAAAATCTTTATTTCCCAACAAAATTACCAAAATAACTGACATCTGTGTGTGTGATGCAAAACCTAATCTATTCCGACACAGAAGAAATTAGGAACAAACGTTCGCATCATCCAGACAGCTTCCTTCAGATAGCACAGTGTTCTACAATAGCTGAATGCGTTTACTGTTGGCCCACAGACCACAAATTTAAGTATAATGTCCAGCACATCCCAGAAGACCATCCAGCAACATTCTCAACACACTGCTGGGAATCTTGATCATTGGACACTGTGCCTAACAGTTGTACCTCGGTCAATCACCAAAAAAGCAGAAAACAAAAACACTTCTGGCACAATGACTAGATGAAATTCAAGGTGTCTAAGGCATGTGTCTGCAGCAGCTCTACTGCTAGGATTGCAGGTTTGAATCCTGCAAGGGGCACAGACATTCGTCTCTTGTGACTGTTGTGTGTTGTGCTGGTACAAGCCTCTGCAGCAGGCCAATCCCTCATCCAGGGGAATCCTAACATAGTGTGTGTGTGTACATGCATGCATGTGTGTGCGTGTGCGTGTGTGTGTGTGTGTTACTGTGCACGATCAAATGCATCCACAACCCCATAACCTTCTACACCTATAATGGTATAGGTAGAAGAGGTACAACCAAAAAAATAAACCTGTTAGTGAACTACAGAACAGGCAGACAGTAAGAAGACACATTCTTGACATTTGCAAAGTAGCAGTATTTATAAATTATTAACAATATTATTAAACACTGAATTCTGGGATTATGTAATAAAGAACACTGAAAACTGTATATTTACAAACACGTGTAATTCAACAGATTATGTGTAACCAAATCGCACAATTATTCCAAACAAATCACACAAATTCATCTTCATCACAAAAAAAAACAGCATGAATCTGCTACAACAACACCCTCAAACGACAACAGGCTGACTGTTACAAGAATCATTTAATATAGGTAAGCCACACACTAAAGCTATTTATGGCATTACAGAAATTCCATTTTAAGTATGACAAATTTTTCTTGGTACTTCTCTTTGTTATAACATACTGTATCAGCAGCAACGGACAGTTACTATAATGAAAGTTGTAAAATACTGTGTGCAGATGATAAATCTAAACCACCACACTATGAAGACACAGATGCAGTGAAACCCCAACTTTATATTTTGGAGGACCATCTAAAATGGTATAAAATCCAGGAGTGTAAAATCTGGGAAACATTGTTCTTATGGGCATTCGGCCGGACTGTAAAAAATAGTGTGTGAAATCAGAGAAAATGCAAAATTTGGGAACACAAAATCGGGGTTTCACTGTTTATGGTAGTAAACACATACCCATGCACACATTCTCAATGTCAGAACCAACACAGGTGACAGGTCAGCTTCGCATTGCTCTTGCTGCTTAACCACAAGGAAAAAGAGAACACCAATGTCTAAGCAAACTTCAGTTCAAAAACCCTCATCATTCAACTACATCTTCACAGACACGCACACATTTGCTCTCATATCTTTATTGTAGAAATTCTCTCTCTTTCCCCCTCTCTCTGTGGCACTCATCACTTGAGGCACAGATGGTCAACTGTAACTTTGTATACCCCTGCAAGTCATGGATTGTTATATCACTCTCCTTAATGCCAAAATTTTGGTTATAAAAAGAAGGAAATATGTCATAAAGAACAAGGATAATTCACTTTGGAAATAGTGTCTGTCCTCCAGCTGTTCCCTATTTAACTTTGGGTGTTTCCACTGCAACTGTCAAAACATGAAAAAACATAAACACACTGTGTCCAGTTTCTTTCAGTTGCCAGGAAATATTGCTGTAGCAGTGTTATCTTATTTTTAAAACTTATTTAGTGTACAACAATAAATATTACACATTCTTTGGTACAAAAAATAGAACAGCACAAGGCTGCCATTGTTGACACCATAATCAAATTCTATCATAAACTAGAACTATACTTCAGAATGTCTCAATAAGCCGGTACACCTGTTTGGCCAGAGCAGCTATCACATGTCAGATGATGCACAGCTGTTTGGACAGAGTGGCAGATGAGATCTTAGACAATATACCGTTCAGACAGAATGCCTGATCATGTCAGAAATGACATACAACTCTATGACAGAGAGGCTGATAACATGTCTCAGATAATGTAATGTTTGGACAGAACAGCTGATCATGTGTCACAGGTGATGTGCTACTGGGTGGACATAATGGCTGTTATCATGTCTAAGTACACTACTTCGGATCACGTGTCAGAAACAATGTCAGTAACTAAGTGGTTAACCCTTTCACCATATAATTTTGTAGTGATGACAAATTCTCCAAAATGTTAATGATATCAGCACATCAGAAATATATGAGTATCCATTGGTGGGTATCTCCATATTTCAGCCAAAAAGAGTACTTTTCAACATACGGTCTTTGAATCTTGCATCACATACAAAACATCCACACGAAACATAACACAATGATATTCAGTGTCACTGTGGCAGAAAAAGTAACACAGACCACAAGTATCCTTCTGATTAGCAGCAAGTTGATTAGGGTGAGATATCAGCAACCTCTCTGTGCTTGTTGGTAATATGCATCAGAAGACTGCTTTTATACTTTGTGCGATGCGGGCAGTAACGGCAGTAAAACTGCGGTTCCTTGCCACATTCCAGCCTTAAATGTCTCAACATGCTCTTTTTGTAAAGGTAACTCTTCCCGCACTGTCCGCACTTAAATGGCGATTCAATCTGAGGTGTACCAACTGCAGACAACTGTCTTAAGTGAATCTGTAAATGAGAGAGAGAGAAAATTTTAATACTCTGTAATAAGAATTTACTTAACACATCACTATCAGCAAAATTACATATGTAAATTTGAGCCTTGCTGAATAATTTAATTTATCCTACACATTTTTAGCATGAATACTCCACACCCTAACACCAATCACAGATAAATAGCAGGACTAATGCTTCAGATTCAGGACATCCTGAGTTTGATCCTAAGTCTGGTTGCCAGCCATCACACATGCAGGTTTTTTGATTTCTTCAAGGTAACCGTCATCCAGATTGTAATGCAGTGTAGTTCAGTAGGACAGGTGCCTTGCAAGCGCTGATATATATATATATAAACACACACACACACACACACACATACATACATATGTACATACTAGCACCACACTGCATAACATCCCAGAAGATTTTAGTCTTAATGTACCCTGTGATAAAAACATCAAATTTCATATATTTTTCAAGGCTGAAGTACATACCTTAAAACAAAGCAGAACCACTAGATTCCTCAACCACCACCATCATCTTTCATGTTAAAGAAGTTATTTAATGTTAAAAAGTTGACTAAGGAAATAAAATGCCATAAAATAAATCAAGATATGGACACCCATAACATGTTATGTATAGTTGGTGTTGAGGTAGAAGCAAATTAAGAAATGGTCAGCAAGTGACGTGGTTCATTTTTATCTATATGCATCCAACAATCACTGCAGCCAACAGACTGTTTTCTTCCCTATACACCACCAATGACCATTATCTCATTTGTCATATGACATTGCACAAGATTTACAGTTGCACTAGCATCATCAAATACACTAAAACACAATCTTATCTCCCCGTTAACAAGTGCACTGGTGACACCCAACACAGTAGATTCTTGCTTCCTCCAAGAATCAATAAATGGAGGGTCTGCAGATTATTTTAGTCAGGCTCTCAGTGTTTTATACACCGTATAGCAAAGAATGGACACGAATAAGTCAACATTAAAATGAACATTAAGAAAACTAACAGGAAGCATCAGTGGAAAAGCTGACAGGGAAAACCTAAAGTACTCAGAGAAAACAACCCCCCCTTGAACCCCCTCCCCCCCCCCCCCCCGCCCTCCAGCCCCCCAGATTGTACATGGATTGTTCTGAGAACAAACTCATGGCTCCACAGTGAGAAGCAGCATACAAAAACATGGCATGGCCCCAAAAATTTGGTAAATTTGAAAACAGCACATTACGAAGACTTGAATGAGTAGCAATTATGAATGCACATATCATAAAAGAACTGTTCAGTGTTCCCAATGCTGTCATGTAAATTACACACAATGCTTAAAACATTTACATTCAAAATTAAGTAATGCCTCTTACTATAAATACCCCTGCAATGTTGGCACGCTAATTTATCATAATTACTTTCAACTGGCAAATAGCAAAGATACTTAGCAGACTTCTTCCTCACCTCATCTGCATGCCTCCACTTGAAGCCGACTCCAGTTATGGAATCGCCACGAGAGTGGACTTCTACTGAACCAGTAGATGGGTAATGGCTTCCAGTCCATGATTTACCAACTCCTGAAAATAATTTTATTATATTATGGAACACATTAATGCAATTATTTATTTAACAGCCCTAATCTTTCATTTAAAACATAATTTATCTCTGTTTTGGTACAGATGTATTAATCTGTAATAACTTTAATAGTGTGTCTTGGATAGCTCAATCAGTACAGTGACTATACTAAAGGCCGAATGATCCAGGTTTCAAATCCCAGAGAGGGAAAGACTTCCTTTTTCGCCACAATGTCCCAACAGGCTCTGGGGTCAAACCAGCCTTGTAACTGATGGGTACCAAGAACTCTTTCCCAAGAGCAAAGCAGTCGAGGCACAAGGCTGACCAGAACCCTCCAGCTAGTGCCAGGGTTAAGAATAAGCACAGCTATACCTATACACTGCATTTATGCCTGCAATGTGTGGACAAGTTCATTGTACTATTCCTTTAATATGTAATAAATGTCTGAAGTATTTAAAATGGTTAAGTTATTGTATTTTTGTTTACATAATAAAAAGTGAGATTACAGTCCATAAAATATGGCCTATATCTCAAACACCACCCTCCTTTCCTGGGCTCTTCTATTAAGATACTAAACTGCTCAATACAAAGATTTTTATTACCAACTGATGCACAAGAGCATTGTTTTTAAAGGAGTATTACAATTTACATTAAAATTGCAATAGCTCCAACATGTCAGGTTCTGAACAGTGCAGCAGACATACACCAACAAGGACCTGATAACATATGCAGCCACACTGCCAGATTAACCACAATGATGTATTTTAACCAAATATTTTAATATTGTAATTCTAGCAAGCTCACACAGTATGCTCCCTGATGATGGTGATCACACCAAAACATGCTGGAGCTATGGTAATTTTAATATAAATTTCAATACTCCTTTAAAAATAATTCTCTTGTGCATAAGTTGGTAATAAAAAACTTTGATGTTGGGCAGGAAATCATTAGTATAGATACACAAATGAAGATAGGACAATGTCAAGGAAGGCAGTGATAATGAGAGTAAATCATTAACAAGAACTCAGTACAGTCCACATTACATGTAGAATGACTGTGCTCCAAAAACAATGTATTTTGTAAAGCGTATATTATTCTGTTGTCAGACAAAAGATTCACAAATTCAGGTGGGTCTAGGGAAACATACACAATCTCTGGACAACCTGTGTCTGTTCAACAACTTCCCACACCATAGTTCTGGGTTCATCAGCAGGTGATACTATAAAATATAGAATAAAAAATGTTTTAATATATTCATCAACATGTAAGATGAAAACAGAAAAATAGAAGTCACAGTAATAACAAGACATGGAACACTAAAATCAATCCAAAACATCCTACCAACAATCCTTGTTGCAGGCTATTACTAGAGGCAGTTAAACTTAACTGAGACTTGTCTATTATATGAACAATCTGTTTTGGGGCATTGGACAATGGTCAAGTACAAAAACCAAATAGCTGTAAGTGTAAAACACCATCACCTGAATCCCACATAACTGACAATGTATAAAGTTCAATATGTTTATTTTTGCATTATTTCCATGTAACATTACAGTTTACAGTTTATACAGCAAACGGATTGAGAAACTAAGAGTGACAAAGAGCTGTGATTTATATCAATCCAATATATCAAAATAACATTAATATATTATACAAGCTTCATACTGTGCAAGTATATATTAGAGAGTGTTCCATCCTATGCAAAACCTGTACAACATAATGCTATACAAGTGCATTTGAATGCATGTAACATGAACATTTGTATGCCATAAGCCAGTTTATGTTTTCTTCAGCACTAACATACAAAGTACACATATGAACAACATGTAATTAAATCTGAGGTCCTGTCCATGTATGAATCACTTGTGTACTACATCATAAAAATCCCATACATTACTTTGGACAAAAAAATTATAATTTTTTTTTTTTTTTTTTTTTTTTTTTTTTCAAATTTTTTTTTTTTTT
>Ga0123352_10005711_pt1 | contig 18837 bp, 10 predicted proteins | sample TergutLab28metaG_FD_89700 | JGI IMG/M metagenome (GOLD analysis project Ga0123352, IMG submission 89700) | Labiotermes labralis P1 segment gut microbial communities from Petit-Saut dam, French Guiana - Lab288 P1 | ecosystem: Host-associated > Arthropoda: Insects > Digestive system > Gut ... | reverse complement strand
TTCCCAAATATTTAAACTCTTCCACCCTCTCGAAGGTACTATTATCAATCCTCACACTGTGAATTCGTCCTGCATTCTGATCTCGAGACATAACCATGTACTTAGTTTTATCAGCACTTACTTGGAGGCCAATCTCCCTAGTAGCAGCTACTAGAGCTTCTGCGTTTTCCTTTAGAGCATGTATGCTTCCTTCCAGTGTATTAACATCATCGGCATAAGCCAGAAACTGATGTGTACCATTTAGTTTCAAGCCATCCTGGTATATCTTGAACCCTCCTAATGGCGTACTCTAAAGCAAAGTTAAAAAGCATTGGTGATAGAGCGTCTCCTTGTTTCATAGCCTATTTTTTATGCCTTAATTGGACCATTGTAAAGGAAGTTCCCGCCTCTGGGCCATGCCTGTGTGTGAGGTGTCCTTACACAAAGGACGCATGTGAACGTGCCATAAGAATGTTTCGTGGTATATATTAATAATATTCTGTGTTATATGTTGTCATATTACATCTTTTTAATTCAAAACTAGATAATTAAAAATTAAGACATGTTCTTGTATAAAATTTGATTTTATATTTACAGAGATCTTGAAGACTGTCAACTTAATTCTTTGAGGCTCGAGTTTATGCAGGCATAGTGTGGGTTCTTAGTTATTTGATTTTGTCCTTTCTGATTGGAAGACAATCTAAGGAAAGGGGAAGGGGGTGTACAAAACTTGAGTTGGGTGTCAAGTTGCTGCTGTGATAAATGACGCAACCCGTGTGGACCACCATCCTTGTTTCATCTTACCAATGAGTGTGGGACTGATAACCAAAAAGTAAGGATTTTTAAATAATTAAAATTTATCTTCGGAAAATATATCAAGTTCAGTATTCCCTGTATTAATAAACCCAGATATTAATGATTATGACTGTGCTTTTACCACCTACTGAATGCATAATCTATAAATTCTTTACTGTTTTTTTAATGTGCAGCATCTGTCTCAGCTGCATTACACAAAGGCACACTGTGAATGAAATCGTAATATTAAAGTACCAATACACATACTTGTATTTTTATATTCTTATAATAAAAGCCAAGGAGATGCACCATTTCTCAACTTTGTTTTGGTAAAGAACTCTACATGTTTTGGATAGATCTACTGTCAGTCATCAGGAGTCTCAACACTGTATACTCAGCAATAGGTGTTTGTCATGCTCGTTATGTTGACTGTCTGCTAGCGAGGTCAGCGAGGTCAGGTTGACCTCGCTAGCAGACAGTCAACATAACTAGCATGACAAATACCTACTGCTGTGTATACAGTGTTGAGACTCCTGATGGTGGACAGTAGATCTGTCCGAAACATGTAGAGTTCCATACCAAAATAAATTTGTGAAATAGTGCATCTAGTTGGTTTTTATTATAAGAATATATCACGATGCACGGTCCTCTGAATGTCAAACACACACTTGTAGTTATCACTGTGCTGTAAAGTGTGAATAATGTCAAATCCAAGATGTCAGGTACCGTAGAATATTTTATCAACTTCTCTACCATTCTGTCGTTCCACAGTTTTCTTTCACCCACTTGACTCCTCACATTCACGCCCACTCCATCATTTATTCATTCCGCACCATTTTCCTTGGTCTGGTCCACTCAAGAGCTTTCTCGCCATTATCAGTGCTGTTGCTCACGTAACCGAGACAGCCAATCATAATATATATACGTCACTGCACCTTCCGCCTCATTGGTTGTTGGGACATATTGTTCGCAAGTAAAAAAAAAAATGCTTAATGATTCGTTAAAGCGTGAATCAGAACTAAGGTCTTTCAGCAAACAAGAATATTCTTTACAGTCGTCATCGGTTGAAGAGATTCTGACACAGATTTTACTTCCTGCAAGTTTCTCATCAGAGTAAGCCGATTTAGTTTTGAAATTTGGCTGCTTGTCCGTTAAATCAACTCTTAATATGTTTCTCGAGGTTTCTACAGAACTCGACGGCAGATGCAACGTTTGTCAACAGCGTTGTGCAGGCAAGGCCAACACTTATTCTTCTGTTGTTACGTGTGTTAATTAAGTCACTTGCAGTAGAAAAATGTAAAGTGCATGAGACCGTATTACATTATCCACTTTTGCCAAATGTTTCGTGTAATGAAAATGACAGCTCAGTGCATATTGTTAGGCTGAAGAGTCCTAAGATTACTGGGCTGATGTCATTGTGCACGCCCCCTGGGCTAACTTATTGAATGGAATTTGGCTGATTAACCGAGCTATCTAAATGCAATCAGCGGCAAAATTAGTTGTATTGCCTGTAATCGTGATGTGAATCAGCCGTCAGTGGTAACGAGATACCACTTCAGTGTGGCGGGTTTCTCTTCGATGTGTGTGCTAACTAGCAGTCCAGCTAGAACTGTCGTCGCAAATTCAAAGGAAAGTTTCCTGATGCACATACTCCGGACGCATCAACCTTCAAGCTCGTGAACGAATGTCGAGTAACCGGTTTGTTCCTAGGTTAAAGACAGACGGGAGCCACGTGCTGACTGAGGAAAGCGTAGACAGGGTCGGTGATAGACACCTTTAAGAAAATCGTTGATTCGACTTTAAGAGTAAATGTGTGTCAGAGTCAGCATTACTTTGATGTGCATTGTCAGCAGTGAAAAGGGCCGTAATTGTGGTCTGTACTATTAACTAGCCACGTGGCCGATCTTAATGTACAACTGCAACGTGTAACAAACATCCAAACACGATCCACATATGTTTACAAAAATAAGTTCATAGCTCCTGCAGGCAGAAAAACGCCATATTTTATTATAGAGATGGATTTAGTTCAGTGATAGTTGTTTGTTCTTTGTAACTGAGCCTACTGATTAGGTGCTTCCCTGCTCTTTACAGTAAAGTTGATAGCAACACAAACGTACGTCAGCACAATCTATTTATTCTAGAGTAAGGCTACATGTTTCGACTAGATGGTAGTCATCTTCAGGCCCTACAATTTCTTTACCAGATGCTTTGTCCACTTTTGGGTCCCAAAGTGGACAAAGCATCTGGTAACGAAATTGTAGGGGCCTGAAGATGACTAACATCTAGTCGAAATATGTAGCCTTACTCTAGAATAAATAGATTGTACTGACGTACGTTTGTGTAATACTAATTGATTTTCAAGCACATCGTGATGCCTTCATTCAGAATATGATAGCAACAGGTTTATTCGAAACGTCGGTAACAACGTACCACACTATACGATACCACACTCTGAAACCTCACATTTAAGTACGTTGGTTGAAACAAATTACATTTCTTTTCGACGTACAAGACTTTCATCACTGGGGTAGCAAAGAAAGTCTTTTGGGTCACTCACTGACCCTATCCACCAATCGATAGAACTGCAAGTGGAGCTGTCCATCCCCCACCTGTAACAGGCGTGCCGGTGTCTAAATCACCTTGCGTGTGCCTTCGTGAGGTGGACATTGGTTGGCGTGAGATCAAGACGGTACATATACCTCGCCCTGATTGGCTCCTCCCTGTGGCTTGGTATGGTCAGTGACCACCTCTGTTGGCAGGCTGTCCCATCCGGTCACGTGACATCGTGAACAATGGTTGGCTATTCTCTTCGTGTGATGGGAGGGCCACTCCAAATAATTGGGTTTCCCCCTCCCCCCTTATCCTAGCCATAACACAATTATAGTTCAGCCTAAAGTACCGGTGCAGCAGGTGTTACGTACATTCTCATCTCTAGCAGATTCCCTTCAGATTAACGTCCATATCTACAACTGGAATTCCAACAGCATAAGAATGTGGCCGTGTGGACTGTAACAGGAATACTGGACTTAGCGCCTGCCGTCTGTGTGCCTCCTCTAAAACAATTTAACTCCTTTAAATCTGAAACCATTATAAACCCGAGCTGACGAAAAGTCTGTAGGCCTACTCTGTGTACTCTCAGGAGTAGTGAAGACTCGTAAAGAGGTACGTGAGACACAAAATATTCATTTATTGTAACAGAGGAGACGCAGATTTCCGAAAAAGCAGTTTCCTTCCATATCTCTTTCCGTACATTGAATACATATTTGATGTTTGTAGGACCGTGCATCATTGTGATAACTGAAGAATGAAAACCAACTAGATGCTACTTATTATTTTATTGTACTTCTTATTGGCCCATCATCAGGAGCTCGCGACAATAATGTTGATTACCACACTGGTCGTTTCGTTCTTGGCTTGCTCTAGGTTGGAGGTTAGATGCGGATGGGCTGGAGTAGTGGCCTATAAGAAGTACAATAAAATAATGAGCAGCAACTAGTTGGTTTTTATTCTTAAGTTATTGAATACATATTTTCAATATCAGGAGGGATTTCTATATTTAATCGTGTTTTTAAATTAACAGAGACCAACACAACGTCAGAGAGTAGCTTCATGTAAAGGTTAATTTGCTACTGAATAGGATCACGTAGACTGAAGGATAATCATAAACTGTGGACAAAATAGACATTTACGCACTTAAAGAGGTAGAGCGCCGAACGAGCACAGCGCCACCGTTTCATAAAACCACCACTTCAAGAATTTTAAGCAGATTTTTTTTAACGTCGGATGCCACAGAGTGGTGTTGTTTATCCAGTAACACCTGAACAACGTAGAAACAAAACACCATTTTGAAGTGTCGTGTTTGTTGGGGTACTTAATGCGGATGATGGAAACCTGTCGAGGTTGTAACTGGAGTTAATAAAACTCATTTCTGGTGTCATTTTTAGACTACCGAATGATCGCTGTCCTTTGTTGGAATCACGCGGAACCCATCCGTTTAGAGTTCGGGCAAGGTGAAGCGTACTTTTTAATATTATTGCAGCTGTTACGTTTATTTACCACAGTGCTTTAAGGGGCTGCCAACATGAACGTTCAGTTTTATGTCTAAAATCCCTTCTTCATGGACTACTCGTTTTAAGTTCCATTTCTAAACTGTATAACCCGGTATTAGAAAGAATTCTGACGCAATGCTGAGGACTGCGTGGTCTCTCTAATTAAGTGAAGAATACTGGCTGAGGGACTTTGAGAATAGGGTGCTGAGGAAGATATTTGGGCAAAAAGGGAAATGGTAACACAGGACTGGAGAAAACTGTATAATGAGGAGCTTTATGGTTTGTACTCTTCACTAAATAATATTAGGGTGGACAAATAAAGGAGAGTGAGATGGATCGTCCACGTGACAAATGTGGCGGTGAAGAGAAAACTTTTTAGTTTTGGCGGCTAAGCTTGAAAGAAAGACCACTTTGAAAACCTAGGCGTGGATAGGATAATATTAAAGTGGGTGTTGCAGAAGTAGGACGGTTGGCCGTGAAATGGATTGATCTGGCGAAGGGTGGGAACAAGAGGCGGGGTCGTATGAACGCGTTAATGAACTTTCGGTTTCCAAAGTGCTGGGAATTTCTTGTTTATCTGAGGAACTACTAGCTTCTGAAGAAGGACTGTGCTCGTTGGAGTTTGTTTGTTGTGTGCTGAATAAATATGGCGGATACCACATGGCCTGTGTCACTGGCTCGGCGAAATGTGGCAGTTTGTTATTAAAAACTGTAATCCGCCCAAGGACAGCGTATGTATTCATTTATCATAGTACCGAGCACAAAGTTTCGACAAATATCTTTCTAAGTCATATCTGTGGGCGTTTAATTCCTAAATTTTGCAGAGAGGTAAATTTCTTACCAATATGCATTACTTTGCCCGAGTCATTCTTATGTGTGTGTGTGTGTGGAGGTTGGGGGGAGTCATTGGTAAGTTAGTGTCACGCACACATCCTGTGTTTACGCCTCAAGCCTATGGTTTCAAGTAAGTTATTATCTAGGCAAAACGCCCATAACTCATTTTAACTGTCAACATGGCAAGCATCCTGGTTTCATTCTCCTGATTTATGTAGCGTAATATCTTCGTTTCTCTCGCTTCCAGATAATTTTGGAACTATTCTTATAGACGTGTCTATTAATATTTTGAAAGAGGTAGGTTTTGGCCCAGACATTGCATTTCTGATTGGCTATATTCATTGCTGCACTTTGGAATAGTCGTGTTCTGTGTTACTTAGAATGAGTGACTATTTTTCAGTCTGTTTGTGGGTGTATAAAATTGGACACAAGAAGTAATACACGTAATCTATAATGGAAAAATTGCAACTTAAAAAATAGCAGGTGATCTAAGACATAGGGCTACGTGATCATAGGGCAATTATAACAAAGTGTAGAAAGCGATTAGCAAGAACACTTTACCAAAGTATTGATGTTATCCGTTCCTCTGGAATGAGATGCTGAGTCCCAAGGTAAGTTATTCCCGACTTTTAAAGTTGACATAATGATCTCATATGCAAGGGCAAAAATGTTCAAAAAGAAGACGAAAGTTCTACGTTGTCTCGAAACGTCGGGTGCCAGATACCCAACGACGCAGTGTTGCATTCTACAATAACTTAGTCTCAAGCATGTCTCTGGTTCACCATTTCGGCCGACGTCACTGTCAGATATAATGCACAGGGTGAGTTTCTTCATCACGCAGTTCGTAACTTAACTGGCAAAATCATCCCATCTTTCGCTCGGAAAAACATAAATAAATCGAAATTTAAACATAAAAAGAATTCTTCATTTTTTATTTGCGTTGATGCACTTTTATACCATACAGTGTTGCTTGGAAATGAGGCGTGCCAGAGTGTGTGTGTGTGTGTGTGTGTGTGTGTATTCAGAACACTTGCCGATGGACATAGCATTCCATAGAGGTTTTAAAGAAACCACTGTCACGCTTTAAAATGCTGCCAGGCTCGACAGTTCGGATGGGTTCACAAACTGTTATTTCTGTTCTTATTTGAATATATCTGACACGTGGTCAGATGAAGAAATTGTAACTGAAAACAAATTTGAAGCAAAAATAGACGTATTTATCGGAGCCTCTACGTGGATTTTCATTCTTGGCTTTGTAACTTTCGTGTAATTCGTTTGTGTATCCAAACACAGTGTAAGTTACATATTTATGCATACAGCCCAACTTCCAAGCACAGTACTTGTTACATGGTTATGCATACAGAGTACATGTCAAGCACAGTTCTTGTTACATAGTTGTGTATACAGGCCACGTTTCAAACACAGTTCTTGTTACATAGTTATGTGTACAGGCCACGTTTCAAACACAGTGCTTGTTGCATAGTTAACGTTACAGGCCACGATTCAGGCATAATGCTTGTTACGTAGTTACAGGCCACGTTTCAAGCATAGTGCTTGTTTCGTAGTTATTTTACAGGCCACGTTTCAAGCACAGTGTTGGTACGTAGTTATGTATACAGGCCATGGTTCAAGCACAGTGCTTGTTACGTAGTTACGTTACAGGCCACGTTTCAAGCACAGTGCTTGTTACATGCATACAGGCCACCACCTACAAGCTTTCACAGACTCTACATTTTGCACGCACATGGTATTTATTTATCTGACAACTCGCTCATAGCTCAGAGACTTTCGTGCAGTGATAGGGAGCGCAGCGCTCGCCGCCTTGCCAGTTTACCGACAGTCGGGTTACGCGCGTGTGTATTGAGTATTCAGAGCATTCTTGGGCTCATTAAAGTAAAACGAAGTCAGTACCAGCTAATTTTCGTTAAACATTGTCTCCTCTTCAAAACAGTCATTTCCTGCACTATTACGGAGTCCAAAGACATTTCATTTTTCCCCCAATATTCCAGTCTACAACTCTTGACAGATTTGGCGTCGGTTGCTCTGGAGTTTTTTTTTTATTTTCTGTACTGATTTAAATCTGCATCCGTTTGAACTAACCTTCAGTTTTAGAAATGGCTGCCTTAGAGAGATCCAGGTTGTAACGGCTTGATGGAACCACTGGAAGTTTATATTCGCGAGAAATTGAACTACTTGGTATGCAGCATATCGTATATAAATAAAAACTAAGAAGTTCTCAGCGTGTATGTGGATCTATTGGACTAATATTTTAAATCAAACAGTAAGGAAACAATGTAAAATTTATACAAGCTAGTGGTAGCACCAACACTTTTATTTGGGCAAGAACTGACTCGTACAAAAGAAGTGTGAAAAATTAAATATTTGAGATCATTTGCGGAATATAGCTTATGTGACAACAAAACAACCGAATAATGAGAAAAGAACTAATCATATTCAATTTAGGTAATTTTTGCGGATTAGAGACCCAAGTTGACACAACATTTCTTAAGAATGAACATTACACGCAGTCCGAATTTAGTGTACGAATACATTCCAGCTGGCAGAAGAAATGTAGGATGTCCAAAGGAAAAGATGGAGGGATCAGCCAGCACTCAGGAGGACGGAACGAGCCGGATGGCCCTATAATCTGTGGCTAATTATTATTATTATTATTATTACATTTATTGAGGGAGAATTACTTGCGCGTGGGAGCGTTTTCATGGTGAAGGATCCAGCCGTGTATCAGCCGAAGTTGTTTTTTTTTCCGCACTGGTTGTGAGACGCTCCTTCAAACTCTAAGCTAGAATCCTTGATTGACTGTTTGTCCTCTAGGAAGAAAAGAGCATGGTCTTGAGGATGATTTGTATTTTCACTTAGAAGGGCGCTGCCTCGATGCGACATGGTGCCTTTATTTGCACGTGTTGTCACCTCTAAAACTAATTATAAGTATTATCGTGTACCAAAGCTCGCTGCAAAATATTTCAGCCAATGTTCAGTCTGTACTCTTTTCGTCGTCCGTTCGAAGGCGTGAAATGTATTTTTTTTTTTGTGACATGTTGCATGCCCGGATTTTCCGCTCAGATTCTGACTCTCGATGTTGCATTTGTTGCTACATCTTCCGTCATTTCTCTGACTGTTGATCGTCTATTCGAACTCGATAGGGATTTGAATGCGTCGACTTCTGTTATCAGTGACATGGGCTGGCGGCCGGAACGAAGGTCTTTACCCACGAATCTCAACCCCTTCCGATCGTACCATTCACACTTGTTGACTGGCTTAATGCTTCATCACCGAATTCCACTTTTAACATTTGCCAATTTCGTAGTAACTTCTCCCAGTTTGTAACAAAATTTTACACAAATCTGTTGTTCCGGTGAAGGCATTTTTTTAATCGCCGATGCACACATTTTCTGCATCAAGTATTGAACGTTATGTCTGAAGAGAGAAGTGTGTTCTACTAAATCACGCCCAATCAGCACGTAGCTGTCACATGTTTTGAAGGGTACGTTGCCTTCCCAACCAGAGAAACGTTTGAACAGATCAGATGTGGTTCGTGATATATTTGAAGACGGTACTGTAAATCTTTTGCTTCGGCTCGAATAAGGGCTGTTAAATATAAACTGGTTTTTCATTGCACGTCGAAGTTTCTCAAGTCAAGCCACAGACGGAATGTGACCACGTGACAGCTTTCAGGTGGAAAAAAGTTCCTATAGAATATTTTGTCTGCCATATATGGAACCGTCATATAACGGAATGACGTAATATTGACTCGCTAATCCACGGCATTCTTCAACAAGTGTTTCTCGACCCATCATAAGCCAATGTTTAATTCTCACTTTTATTTCCATTAAAAACAGTGATTCAGTTACTCAGTTACGAACCAGTATTACATGTGTGCCATCTGATGGTGTTGTAGTAACTCTAATTGTTATATGACCTTTACTGAAACGAAGTGTGAGGTAATCATTTCATGTAAAAAAGGGGTTCGTCACAAACCAAGGTGTGTTCGAACCATAGTGAAGGACATGTGACTGAATCACAAGCCAGGAGGTTTGGAAACGAATTCTGACTCAAGCATTCACAAACCGAGCGTATTGCGTCAAGTTTTAAATCTCGAGGTCAGATTCCCGCTTCGAAGGTTAAGTTTAGTTCACAGATACGATCTGCTAATCACCAGGCCTCGCTACACTGAAACGTCACATGTATCACAGATTTTAGGATTAAGTCGCTAGTTCCAAATTATTATCAGACTCGATGCAGGTTTGGAAAAACATGTACAAAATTTATGGCAACTCCAAAAGAAAGAGAACATGTGAAATAACTAGTGGGGAGGGTAGATGGGAGAATAATGTTAAAGTGTGTCTTACAGAACAGCGTGAATTTGCAGGCTGAATTGTTCTTGCAACAGTTTGATGTGTTTCATAGTCCGTGCTTTAATTAGAAGTATAAAATTTATTTATAACATCAGCAAATGCACTTTGGTTTCATGAATATAATTTTATTATATAGCGAACACCGACATGTTTCGGACACTCATGTGGCCATCTTCATGGTGGTAAGCGCAAGAATGCAGATATATTTTTAGTGTGTCGGGATCATTCCGCAGTTAAAATCATATGGTTTGGGTTAAAATTCTGTTAAATGGTAAAACAGCGATGAGTATAAAGTGTTGGTAAAGAAAGGTAAAGTGATCCCGTTACAGGCCCGGTGTGGCCCAGAGGGTGGGTAGAGGTATAGACCGCGGCACTAGAAGGGGGTGAGTGGTCAGCCCCACGCCCCGGCCGCACTTCACTCCCAGGAAAGACGCGGTACCCATTTTACAGGAGGCTGGGTGGGCCCCAAGGCCGGTATGGACGGGCGGAATATCTCGTCACCACCGGGATTCGATCCCGGACCGTCCAGCCCCGTAGTCAGTCGTTATACCGACTGAGCTATACGGCCCACCAGTATAAAGTATTGGAAGTTAAAAATTATTGTCTGAAGTTTGGTTCTGTGAACTGATGTACATATCAGTTATATATGGTGGGCTGTGATCCAGGTTGGTGAGCGATGGTGTAGCTGGCGCAGTGCAAACTACGCCATCGCCGAGGCCACAGATGATAATATAAATACGGCGCAGGAAAAGTTCAGTTTGTACGTCGGGTAACAAAGGCAAGAATCCCGACGTACTTATTTATGTACTTACTCCATGGTGCAGAGTCGTTTTTGAGAAGCTAACTGGTTTACAGCTAGTCAAGAAATTCCCAGCATTTCACGAAACCCGAAGGTTCATTACCGCCGCACTCACAAGCGTCCGCCACCTGTCCCTGTCGTGGGCCAGCCCAATCTAGTCCATATAGTTACATATCAATTCCTGGAGATCCATCCTAATATTATCCAGCCATCTACGCCTAGGTCTCCCCAGTTTTCTCATTCCCTCCGGTTGCCCCACCAAGACCCTATACACACCCCTCTTCTCACCCATACGCGCCACATGCCCAGCCCATCTCATTCTTCTCGATTTTATCGCCCGCACAATATTGGGTGAGGAATACAAATTATTTAGCTCCTCGTTATGCAATCTCCTCCATTCCCCCGTTACCTCGTCCCTCCTCGGTCCCTGCCATGGAAAAGCATGAAGTATTAATGCCGACGTACACTCGTAATATTTAGTACTTCTTGTTTTCCATGGCAACAATGGTCACGCGAACGCCGCGCATTCTTACGGTGTACGTTCATGGCCTGTGTTGTGTACTGACTGATTATTACAGTCGATGTCAGAAGACTCGCAGAGGTTTGAATATGAAGATCGCTATTTTGTGTGATGTGACGCCGGGTAGTCGGCTACGTGTTCACCGATTTTCGGAGGAACTTGGTGCTTCCGCGATCAATGTGGGTGAAAAAAAATTGCGCGACTGCTTATCTCGTTTACGTTTGAGAGGTCGATTAAGACGATCTCTTATTAATCAGTATGAACAGAGGGTTATGATATGGGCTTTATCCTCCGTCCTGTGATGTACGATCAAAACCCAAAAGAAAGATGAAAGACGAAGGGATGAAGGGAGGAAAGTTTCAATGGTACCTGATTATACTGCTTCTGTGTGTCTGAAGAGACAAGGATCCTTTATTTGGTTACAGAAAAACACTGTGCCTCGCCTCAGTGAGTATAATGACGGTATGTCTCTTTGACACACTGGCTGCTTTCCTTAGTTATAGTCGCGCAGTGGTGGATCCTGTGATCTGCCCAAACCATACGTTTAAGACAGATGGGTTACTGTATACATCACCTGTTTAAAGTTAATAGACTGCACATTGTCACACAACTTATTTAGACATTTCTTATAATTCCCACTATAGACAGCGATTGTTTTACTAAACTTCTTTCGGCGGTTGGTGCATGAAATAGACGCTGCTTGAAATGAAACAATGTGAAATGCCAACTTGATACAACAAGGTAATTTTATTGATGTATTCTTAGCTCTACATGTTTCGGGCGCATACGTCCATCGTCAGGAGCATTGGATGTTGAGTTGTAGCATAGGGTTTTCTGCACCGAGTTTGTGGGTGGGTTGGTGGGTGGTGTTCTTGAGAGTCGCTTCGTAGGTCGTGTGTATGGTGCGGACGGTGCCGTGCGGCACCGTCCGCACCATACACACGACCTATACAGCGGCTCTCAAGACCACCCCTCCCCCCACAAACTCGATGCAGAAAACCATAAGCTGGAACTCAACATCCAGTGCTCCTGACGATGGACGTATGCGCCCGAAACATGTAGAGCTAAGAATACATCAATAAAATTACCTTGTTGTATCAAGTTGGCATTTCACATTGTTTCATGAGGAAGATGCACGGTCAAACAACCCTCAAGACGCAGCTTCTTTTCTGTCAGGTAAAACTACATTTTAAACTACTGGCGCATTACTTTTCAGAATTTTAGTTACGGGCCTGCACAGACTAGAGTGTGTAGTTTGCCACACCGAGGGGTGTGGCTAGAATTCAGTACAAGTTTGGAAGGTCCCGCAACCGGCCTTCTCGAAACTCCCACCCACCTTATTTTTTCCTCTTGCTTTAAGCAAACGCTGAGACGGACTCCACTTCACAGCTTGCTACTGTATGCTTCTCATGTAGCTCTCCCGTTTTAAATTCCCCCTGAGTATGGAGGCCACAACGTTATCCTTAAAGCTGCCGATATTTGTGCCATACTTTTTTACGTGACATGACGTCGTACATTTGCCACAGACGCGTATACCTTTCAGTGCTTAATTTTGATTGTGTCGTATGGAGGGTTCCATTGCATTGCAGAAAGAAGACGGTCGAACCCGGTTATATCGACGTCGGTTTATGCGATCCCTCCGTTTAGCGTGGGGTATTCTGTGGTATTATTAATTCCTCAGTATTGACCATGACGTATACTATTCGGTGATAACAACACTCGTGTATAACAACACAGAATATCCTTTCATGACGTTATAACCGAGTGCCACAGTATTTTATAAAACTTGAAATGGCTCCTGACAGTACTCCAATTTTTCTTACGGCCACGTGGCAACCGATGGTGAATAATACCACCAAGAACAGAAGTGACGCTGTTGCGAGTTAGGTTCAGAAGCTGACTGTCGCAGCCCTGCATCTGGACTGCTTGTTGTGATGTCATTAAACTTGTAGGAAAAGGTACTTTTATGCGAGTTCTTACCTTTTTAGGTGGTATAACTGCTATGGGATATACAGAAGACACATACTTCAATCCTCAGTAGGACTCCTTACGTCAGACCAGGAGCCACTGGAGGTCAGTCGGTATAGTGACTGGGCTGCAGACTACTCAACCGAATAATCGGGATTCGAATCCCAGCAGGAGAAAGATACTTCCTGTTTAAGCAGCTATCCTCCATACTAGCTGATGGCACAGCCTGCCCCTATCCAGTGGGTGCAGGGCGATATTTCCGCGCCGGTAAAGAGGCAGGACAGAATTTCACCGTTCAGTCTCTTTCTAGTGCTGTGGTTAAATATAAATGGAAGAGTTTCTCCGTTCCCTCATACGTCATCTTGACTTGACACTCATTAGAGCATATGGACAATTTTATATTTGCTAGATTTCTGGTTTTCACAGCTGTGTGATACAGGATTCAAGTCACCTGATGCTGTGTCGTGAGTGACACAACCAGAACCGTCCCTAGATCATTGCGGAGCCGGAGCGAAGCAACATTTCCATCCTCACTCCAGTCTTATTTAAAGTTAATAATTAATTTTTCCTAACCTATACAGTTAACATTACTTTTAATTGTGACACCATATTGCATGTGTATTACAGTATGAGAGGTTTTTTTTTATTCTGCTGAAGTTATCTCGCTTGAATTCCCATACATTTACAAACGCGATTAAACAGGCATAGTCACGCGGCCTGTGCGAAACCCACCTTCGTCCATTTCCGTGTTACAAATTCTACCATGAGGAAGTCTGTGTTAGTTGATGCCTATCTTTCAATGGACAAAGAAGCCAGTTCATCCGGCATGTCTTGCAACAATAATTTAATTTCAAAATATTTTCTATTTTTTTCATTTTTGTAAAACTTTGCTTTCACTCTACCACCATAACTGGGACTATTACGTTTACCCTATAAGCTATTTTCGGTGTTCCAGAAAGAGCATTCTAATTATTTTGTAAACTGAAAGGTTTGTAGTTGCTGGGTCAGCCTACGCAGAGATTTTTTTTTCTCATAAAACTCTATACTTTCGGAGCAACGGACCACTCCGTTAATGTTGTGAGAATGACAGACAAGTCAGTACGCAGTAACAATGACTGCATTTTCAGATATTCTTCTTCAGTGTCTTTGAGATTCCTGACATTGCAGGAACTTGGATTTTTGACACAGTAAATCTTCAACTTCTGAAATCGTCTAGCAAGTGCCATGAAAACGCGATCGTCAATGTGTAGAAAGCACATTACTTACGAATCACAGTTTTTGCGGTCAAGCTTTTTACCGTATCTTTTATTTTTCTTTTCGTGAAACTTGCTTTGAATTTTGGTTCAGCGTCCATTTTAGTAGCTATTTCTGTTGTTGTAGTTGTGGCGGAGGTACACCCTGTTCCTCCGTATTTTTGCAGAAAGGTATAGTCTTTGAGAGAATGAGAAACACATCATCTTTTATTTCACTGGAGCAGTGCGCTCTGTTTACGGTGTTCATAGTAAAGAAACTGTCGTACCCCACAGCAATTACCAAATGACACTCAAAGTTTCGGAGTTACTGGTCAACTAGTGAAACCGCTCTTGGCTCTTCGCTTAAAAATCATCAAAATTTTTGGCGACTTCAAGTAAAGCATTACCGATGTCACTTGCTTGGTAACGGATTGCATTTACACTCTCCTCGGCATACGCACCTAGTGTCACAGAGAGGCTTCGGAGTAGAGTACGTTATCCCTTAATATTTTCCACCTGTTCCCTGAAGCCGCGAATTTCGCGTAAGTTGTTTAGATTTTTCCCAAAAAAATTACATTGCCTCTGAACTGCACATCGTAACACCTCCTAACACCAAATCTGAGTTACCACAGCCTGAGTTATCGGAGTGAAAAAGCCCTTTACTTAAAGGGAAGAGTACGTATGTGTGCGCCCTGTACGTCGACCTTTGTATTTGCCCTTTTAACACGTCGTTGATCCTTGCCATTTACTAATGCGAGGGCGAAGTTCACCTGCCACAGGGAGGAGAGGATCTCATGAACCCTTACTGGTTTTATCTTGAAAAGCAAAAAAGGATGATTTACGGTAACCTTCCGTTTCCCAGTATTCACAACAACGAGATGGAACACGCAGGTCAGGTCAGATGTACAGAAAAGAGTACCTGAAAAAATCACTTGGGGCGCAATATTTGTGACACATTCATTTTGGATTCGAGGATAACTTTGCTTTGTTCGGTGACAGTACATGTTCTTGCATTTGGGGTCAATTTGGCCAGCGTTTGTATTAATCTCAGAAAACTACCACTTGCTTGTGCATAGGGTCTCGCACTGGTATATGTTTCACAAAACGCTGGACACTGCTCGGTTAAGTAACCCTACAGCACCACTCCTATTACGCGCATCAAATCTCTCGCCAGGTTTTCCTATCTTTCTTCAATTTTGCAATTCACATTCATCTGTTTTGTACTTTTCTGACAGTTTACTCTTTATCTCGGTCCCTTAAAATTTAGTATATGCACATTTGATACTTCGTGAAGTGTCGGCCTTTCATTGAGGTCATCTAAATATTACTGCAGTCCATTTGTTTGAGCTGTACAATATGCAGCAGAAGCAAGACAAGACGTTCAGTTTCTTATAGTAAAGTAACCAATTCTTTGAACATTCTCTTAGTTCGAAAAATTTCACATATATAAGTTGTCAGGAAAATGTCAGTTTTTACTATTTTTCGGAAAATCAAAGTTACTACCTAATGATTGCAGAGCGCCAGTTTCGGATAACACGTCAGTAGCCTATGTGTCTAAAAGTTCTTTTCAGTTCACTGGTAGGCTGCGTAGATTAAAAAGTCTGGCCAGTTGACTGTATCACTCTGTCTCTTTCATTATTAACACAAATAGCATCGATCTTGGCAGGAGTAATGATCGCTCCACCCGCTACGTTCCTGTCTTTTGTCTTCTTGGATTGTATTCTATCACAGTCCGACAAACGTATTTTCTTTCCGCTAGAAGCAATTTCACCACTTCATTATTTAAATTAATATATCAAGTATTCATTTCGCGTTACCTCTCCCTCTTTGTGTCTCTTTTCAGCTCCTGAACTTCACTTGCGCCATCAGTGTCTGTTTCTGCTAACCACAGTTGTGGTACAGTTGCAAAGTAAAAATTACTGGGAATTTTTGGAAACAGAAAGCCATATTCAGCAATGTACAGTGGAAATATATTTATCGAGGAGTTAATTCCTGCCGCATACAAGTCAAACCGCTCTCCGTCACTGACCACGCACAACTCTTGAGCTGCTTCCGTGTGTCCATTAGCAGGGTACCCTAGGCCAAGCTGTAACAACGAAACAAAAGGAACCCCACGGGCTGATATAGTAAGATTTCGCCTACTTGCCACACGTAATTTATGAATGGCAACTGAGTTGCTATATGTAAACTTTTGAGTTTGGTAGCAGAATATTTTGCTCTGTGCTCGAAAATTAGCCTTATGTGGAGTTTGCAATTTTAATTGCGTTTTCCTTAGTAATTTCCTTTACAATTTTAAGATATGGTACATGTTTGTCCCAGAGACATTCAAATTATGGCCTAAATAAAACTGTCATGCCTCATAGTAACAAGCGCGGGTCCTCTCGAAGTGGGGGACTCAAAGCGACGGACTTATGCTCCCCGTCCCAGTGGCGCCACTAGATTCAGCTTCACGTAACAGAATTTAGCCCTCAATTTTATCTGTACTAATTTTTGTGACGTTACAGCCCAATTCGGACCTAGGTTGCACACGCACACGGTAGGACTCCTCTCATCGAGTGATCAGCTCGTCGCAGGGGCCGCTACCTACACAACATACAATAAACATCATGAATTCGGTGGGATTTATACCCGCGGTCCCAGCAGTAAAGCGGTGGTAGACCTACGCCTTAGATTGCACGACCACCGGCATCGGCTAATACACCCACTCCCGGCGCAAGAGCCCCTAATGAGGCAGGGCCTCTTCATTATCGAGGCTTCACGATCGCACTCAGACACACGACATGCAGTAGGGCTCTTTTGGGCGAGTAATTAGTCCGACTCAGTGACCGCTACCTGACAACACACAACACTTACAAGAGATAAACATCCATGACCTCGGCGAGATTCAAACCCACATTCCCAGCAAACGAGCGGCCACGGACCTACGCCTTATACCGTGCGGCCACTGGGATCGACGACTAGTCTTTACGAATTCTAATTAAAGGAATGGATGCTTAAAATATTCCATATACCTGAAATCCACCACTGCATGAAGCTTACGATGCTGAAATGTTACGCAGAGTTACTATATCTTCGTCCCCGTCTTTATTACGTCAGAGAAATGACGAGAATTTCCTGTCTTGTGCGCCACAAAGAGGAAGTACAACAGGAAGACGGCGTGTTACAAGCAAAGAGGAAGGAAGGGCTTGATCGCTTCAGTGACTGAAGACAAACGCCTGACAAGTAGGCAATCCCACCCTCTTCGTGTAATGGCAAAAGCTCCTCCCAGTTTCCCAGTATCTTTTACCCTTCCTTCTGTTACAGCCATAACGTCTGCGTTTGTAACTACACAAGAGCCTCCGTTCCTGCCAACTAAAAAACTCTGCAATCGGGTGCCTTTCCCTTATCCAGTTTCGCCTACTTTTTTAAATGTCCGTTTTCATGGCTGTAAAACATCAAGTTTTTAAACATTTATTTTGTTATCCACAATTTATCTTTTTTAGAAATGTAGAAACTAGATTATGTGAGACGGCATCATGGGAGCAGGCAAGGTTTTTCCGGGAGGAGCAGTAAATTTTACTACAAATTCGCACATTTAAGCCGTTTCAGAATATTTTTACAGATTTGGTAAGGAAATTGTTAGACTTCCTATTGAACACAGAGGAATATTTATAACAGTTAATTGTAATTTCTGATATTAATGTGTCATTCCTTCTTTTTGAATTCTTAATTTGTTTTTCCAAAATGCAGGTGAAAACGCCCAACCCCCTTCCCGACTCTAAGAATACTGCTAAGGCAAAACTGTTACACATAATTCGTTAACACTTTCTGCGTTGGTATGATTTTCAAGCAGTCTTTATAATGGACATAATTTCTTTTTATTTTAATAGACTTTTTACTTTCGGGAAAGTTGGTTTCCCCACATATCATACATTTAAATGGCCATCCCACTGTTTGTGTGTGTGTGTGAGCAGAACCGAGTACTTTATCAAAAATAAATTTGAGAAATAGTGCATCTCGTTGGCTTTTTTATAAGAATATATCACGATGCACGGTCCTTTGAATATCAAAATAGGAATATGTATGTATGTATGTACTTGTGTATGTATGTACGTGTGTATGTATGTATGTGTGTATGTATGTGTGTGTGTGTGTGTGTACGTGTGTATGTGTATGTGTATGTATGTGTGCGTGTGTGTGTATGTGTTTGTATGTATGTGTGCGTGTGTGTGTGTATGTATGTATGCGTGTGTGTATGTATGCTGAAGCCTGCATTTGGATACCGCACCACCCCAGCCAAACTACAACG
>Ga0123352_10005707_pt1 | contig 18843 bp, 13 predicted proteins | sample TergutLab28metaG_FD_89700 | JGI IMG/M metagenome (GOLD analysis project Ga0123352, IMG submission 89700) | Labiotermes labralis P1 segment gut microbial communities from Petit-Saut dam, French Guiana - Lab288 P1 | ecosystem: Host-associated > Arthropoda: Insects > Digestive system > Gut ... | reverse complement strand
TTTTTCTGTACAGGCAGTCTCTGGCATACTGTGTAATCTTTTGCTGTATTCACCCGTTCTCCTTCATGTTCTGTTCCCGGCTAAAAAAACGCTATAGAACAGTCCAACACTGATTTATGAATAATATTAAACATACAAACGACCAAGTATGTAATTAGTAAGCAATGAATGAGTCAAAATATAGTTATTGTATCTATTGATTGAAGCGAAGGAGACAAGCAAGGTGAGGTGGGAGAATGGAGAACGAGTCATTGATCATAAATGGTGGGTGAAGTTGGGTGAGAATGAGCAGGTGAAGAGGCAACTAAAGGGTGTTCATTAATGTCATAAACTTTCTCATTAGCCCTCGATATGAAATCTGTTGGATGCGGAGGTGCAATAGCAGGAATATGAGGTGGGTTACGAATTTCAGTATTAATATCTGCAAGTTGCCATAGCAAAAAATCACAAAGCAAGACGGTGGATAGCCAGCGCTGAATGTACATTGTAACAGTATTACATATATATCGTACTGATTTTTAGTTACATTAAAACTATAAAATCATAAAGTATGGTTACAATTCTATTTCAGCATTTAGAATTTTAACCTAAGTTCACCATTTCATGTTTTAAATTTAGCTGTAAAATTCAATGATATATGTAATATTATGCCTGATTTCAGGCTTCTACCTTAAGTAGCTGAGAATCGCGCTCTTCTGGGTTATTTTGCAGCGAGTAGTGGTAATTTCTTACCGACGTTTCTGGACAACATATCAGTTCTATCCACAGGGCTCAAGAATCTAAAAGAAAGCCTTTTGCCCCAATATAGAGTTTATATAGAGAAGAGTGTGGGTGGTGAGTCTCAGTAGTGTGGTGTCAGCAAGTAGGGTTGATGCAAGTGGTTGGGAGGGAGGAGCAGGTGGTAGTCAATGCAACTTTGGAGAGAGATGTTCCTTGACAGAAGAAATTCTAACAGGAGAACACTCATATGAGCAAAGTGGGTGGAAGGAAAAGGAAAGAAAATGCAGTATTTGATTAATAAATGGATATTATTCCACGGTAAACATACCATTTGCAGAGCCATGATACATCAGGACCCAATTGTGGAGTAAAGGACAGGTATAAGGTGAGAGACAAAGGAGATTAGAAAACCAGAACTAAGAACAAATGAGTAACAATCAGTACAACAAATGGTAATAAATAGCAACATAAAAAAAGAAGTGAGGTAAGTGTTGTAGTCCAGCATTACTCTATGATAAAATTACCATGAGCAGAGCTGGAAGACCCAGGGACAGAATAATGCGGACTGAAGAAAAGGAGAAAATCTAACGGAGGAAACAGATGAGAACAATGAACAATTCAGTAACACTGAAATTCAGAGGGGGGGTGTAGTCTCTCAGTAATAAACCAAACTAAAGAGGGATGAAATAAAATTTAATAAAAATGCATAGAATAAATAATTTCAAAATACTGTTGTTTAGATTAACCCATAAGATATCTGAAGCTGTTACATATATTATATAAGCTGTGATTGTATACAGAACTGATATTAATAATTCACTGGCTTTGTTACAAAACATCACAAAAGCTGTGATAGAACAGAACAAAATATTTCTATTATATCCTAGGTTTTATTATTTACAGTAACTTGTGTACCTCTAGTCAGTTTTGGATTTGGGGTTTCCATTTAAAAAAGCATAGCTCTTACAGAAACCTCAACCACTGTCTAGTTTGCACACAATTTTGTTAGCAATGAGATTCACAAGCCTCTCTTCACCTTTTGAATTAAGGTGCAACCCATGTCTGGTGTGGATACCTAAGGAAGACACATCTATTAGTCCCATGTGGGATTTGTCCACAATCCAAAGTGCACGTTGAAGTTTCCAAGTACTCTGATACCTGTTGGGCACAAAACAAAAAAACATTCAACTGTTCAAGAAAATGGTGAATCTACATCTTCTGGTACGTGCCACTGCGCTGGGGAAATGGTTCCCAACTTTGGAAAGGGTATGTAGTCAAACACAACTATGTCAATTAAGGTTTATTTAATGGCGATACTAAACAACTACATGTTTCGACCTTTACTGGCCATCTTCAGGTTGTCTTCAAGAGAACTTAAGGTCCTACTATATACATTGTGCACACACGTGGTGCAGAGATTTCTACATATGGGCCTTATTGCGTAATGTAATTTCTATATGTAGTGGTATGCTCAGACTAGAGGCAGAATAGGGTCTGGTGGCTAGTGTCAAGTTTGAAGGTTCTTGGTGCACTGGTATTATGAAGAGGCATGTTCCTCTTCCTTCCTCTTAATTGGGGTCGTATTGCGGGGAGGCCTGAATGACCTTGGATGTATGGTCCCTTGCTTACGCTCCAGGTGTTGGTGTGTTCCCAGCTCCCTCCGGTTTTACCCCTGGGTGGGTGTATGTCCATGTGGGTGGTGGCACACTTTGTTGTTGCCGTGTACTGTTTCTCACTGTGTATAGCTGTTTTCTTCTCTGCACTGCACTTCCAAGATGGTTCCCAATGTTTTGAAGGAAAATATGGCCTACATATTCAGGTGTTAAGTGGTCCATGAAGAATTCTTCATTGGACATATTCCTTTGCATCAGGAACTCACCCACCAATGCAGCTCACATCCTAGAAGACCACTCTTCAGTTCCACCACTGTCAAAACCTACAAACCCACAGTAATGATTCTTTTTCATTCAGCAGACATCCTAAACAATGATGGGGATAGCCCATGTTCCTGCAAAGAGGATGTCACAAATATAAAACAGGTAAAAGCCCAGGATATTCTGAGGCTGATCTAGTTGCTGCTAAGAAAAGGATCCTCCAGATCTAACATCATACATGTCAACATTATTTCAGAACTTACAGAAGAACTAGAAGGATAACCATGGTGTTAGCCTTAAGAAAGATCAGTGACTGTTTGAAAACTACTACTCAGTGCACAGCCACATCAGATTTTGTGTTATCTCTGTCATTCCTGCATTCTTACTTTTGCTGATGGAACTGTTTATTATATAATGTTCCATCATTTAAAAACTGCACACAAAAACCTCACCCACACAACATCTGGGCAAAAAAAGGAAGTTTATTCATTTATTTATTCATTTACCTGCATTCCATAAATCCCAGTAACGTTACGAAAAACCATACAATATAGAATTGGTCAATGCAACTGGATATTTGCTTATAAAAAGCATATGTCTAGCTAAATAAAAAATAAAATAATAAATTTATGTTAACTATAAATATGATAAATTATATGAAGAATATTAAATACTCTTATTTATAAAGTTATAAAACAAAAAATCTATGAAAGTATATATGGACCAAGATCTTAGGTTAAATTCCAATCAAAATATTCATCTGGTGAGTAACATCAGTTTGTAAGCAGAAACTGTTTTAAAGTGGGTCTAAATTGTTTCAGTTCATTTGATAAAATCTTAAGGCTATTTGGAAGATGATTAAAAACCTTAATTCCAAAATAATAGGCCCCATTTTGAAAAGTTAATTTTCATATAGGAGGGTGTGGGTGTAAATCAGTACTATGTCCGGTACTGATACTAGGAACATCAGAATTTGATTTATATAATTCTCTAATCTTGACTACGAATAATAATAGGGAAAATATATATTGATTCAAGTGGAAGGATATTTATTTTATTAAATAATATATGATGTGAATCTCTATTTCTTGAATTCATAATAACTCTGATTATTCTTTTTTATATGTTAAAGATATTATCGGAAGAGGATGAATTGCCACAGAAAATTATACCATTTCAAAATGGGATTAACATAAGAAAAATAAATCATCCTTGCTTATTTCTTGAGACATGAAAGGTTGGAAAGACCTAATTACATAACGTGCAGTACCTGATTTTGACATTAACTGATAATATGGTTATGCCATGATAATGAACTGTCAATGAATAACCCAAGAAATTTGGTGCTACAAGTGTTATAATTTTGTTTGTACTCATAGCTCATACCTACATGTTAATGTTAATTTTATGACTAATTCAGTCATTAAATATCAACAATATGTTTCATCAAAATTTGATGATAATAGATTAATTCTAAACCAGTCATTAATATTTCCAAATACCTTATTAATGCCATTTGCAAATTCTGTAGGACTGTGTTTAGTGATAATTATGTTTAGATATATTAGATACAGTTTTTGGTAGGTCTTTTATGCATAGAACAAAAGACAAGGACCAAGAACTGAACCCTGGGGAACATCTTGTTTACTAACCTCCATCCAGAAAAGGAAGTGTTGGAATATTTATTATCTGTCACAATTATCTGATATCCAATGTTTATATAAGATTATACAAAACTTTAGTTTTACCTATAATTCCACAAAACTCCAATTTTGATAACAGTATATCATGATTCACAGTCAGAGGCATTCTCCAAGTCACAAAATATGCCACCAACTAATAATTTATTATTTAAGGCTGATAATATATCAACTATTAATTTATTAGAGGATTTTTGGTTGATGAATTACATCAAAAGCCACATTGTTAGTTTGCTAAAATATTATTGTGTTGTATGTGTTGATAAAGTTTTGAATATTCAAAGATTTTCAAAAATGATGTAAGAAAAGAGATAGGTCTAAAATTAGATGTTAGTTCTATCACCTTTTTTATACAATGGCTTAACTACTGAAGATTTTAAATGAGTTGGAAAAGTAACTGTTGAAAGTGATTTATTACATATGTAAGTCAAGGGAGAGAGGTAATGAATTAACTACAGAATTTTAGAGCCTGAATAAAACTAGTTAATCATGGAATATTTTGCAGACTTCCTGATATCATGCAAGTGATATGGTGACATTGCAATAAGTCCACATACTGATACCTGTATTGTTACTTCAATAGCTAAGCAACAAGTTTTTCTTAACACAACAGTAGCTAGTAAGATTTGAGGTGATGAGAAGTTTTAAATGTTCCGTTTGAATTCAATTTGGACTGTTGCTACAATGCTATTATAAAGTATACGTACCAAGCAGTATCTGCTGCACTTATTGGTTATTTGCACCATTAGACTGTTAAGAAGTTATGCACATACTCTGTTAAGTACATGGCTTAATGATAGGAATCCCTGTACTAGAATAAATTCACAGCAGCAGCAGCAGCGGCGGTAGTGGCAGTGTCGGCAGTGGTGGTGTCAGCAGCAGCAGCAGCAGAGTATGGAAAAAATTGTATGAGCAGAAAACAAATATGGAGCCTATGTCACACTTAATTCTTATTTTTCAACATTAAATATAGCCTGTGCATGACAAACAACCTAACACTAGTGTTCACTCTAATCATAAGATTGGAGACATTTTTTGATAGACATGTAACCATGCAATCCTCATTTTTCTATAGGCAGGTGTTAATCTGCGATTTTAACAGTAGAAGGACTCACTATGCCATGTGGTGGGAAATCCTTCTCTTAATAAACTTTAACCTTGTCTAGAACAAAGTGAAATGACATGTGTTTTGTTGAATGCACCCCAAGTTTCCATAACCACAACAGAAAGCAACATTCTATACAACATTTTGATCTGTGCTGTGGACAAGGAACACCAATGTGCAAGAACTAAATCCCTTACTAACCTATGCACTACTGTTGGGCTTTCATCCTTGTGTACTAAGCTGAAACCCAACCCATTGAGATAATGTTTCCAACAGCAAACCATGGTTCTACCAGGTTGAAAGTTTTATGAAACTAACACACAAACTGTAAGCAACGGTCAACATTTTACTAATAATTTACACGTACACTGTACATTAATAACAAATATGAAATATTGCTTTCTTTGTAACAATTTGTAAATGTTCACTTATGAATGTGAAAAAATATAATAAGACAGATTTTATTACTGCATTACAAGAAATGTGACTTCTGTGTCTCACAGATTAGTAGACATTAAAATGCATTGTTTAGAAATGTCAGTGCAATTCAACACCAAGACATATGTTCATGATAGCCTTCATGTTACAAATGTCACATCACAGAACAGGTACAGAGAACTGATAGGACATGTCAGCCAGACTTAACTACTCTACATAGGAAGCTGGCATCTTTAAGGTAATATAAACAAATATTTGACAAGAGCATATGCTAACTTTTGTCCAGAATTCTTGAGGGACAGGAAGGGCTTAGAACATCAATGAATAATTAAAAACTACCACTACAAAACTAAATTGTTTGGCTCACAAAATGTCACGAAGTCTAGTACAAAGTCTTTCCCTCAACAGATACAATCTTCCCCCTGTAAATGACCATGGTAAGTATACTCACATGAAGCTCAGTTACTGTATATTTCAGTATCGAAGCAAATGTACCAAGAGATTATTATGGAAAAGTGCTCAAACATTACAAAAAAATGTGAACATGAACTTACAAGTGTCATGTATACATGCGGGACTGTCACTTATTGAATGGCTTGCCCCACTGTCCCACAAGATGTGCTGTAAGGACACATATCCTCCATTTGACTGGCCCTGATGTACCACCTTGACAAAATTAAATGTTCAAGTGGTTTCTGTATCCAGCACAATGAATATCAAGACAATGACACAGATCACATAATAATAAAGTTCATGATCTATACACATCATCTCATATGACAAGGGTCATTACATGAAACAGGACTGAGCTTAACATTCAACTATGAACACAAAAACAAGAAACACAGTCTTACAGCACTGCATATTACCACATACTTTCTTATCCAGTGATACAAACTAGAAACCAACAAATACACTGTTTATACAGAGGGAGACAATCCTGCTTGTCTTCAGTCAATCTTGTACAAGTTTTGGCCCAGCAAGGCCATTATCATGGAGTTCTGAAGTAGATAATGAGAAATGTACAAGAAGTTAACAGTACATACACCAATACAACAGTTTCACATATAAATATAAAGTAACTTGTGATTTAATTTAAATATCATTAACCTATGACCTTTTTGAATAACTATTTTACTACTAACAGTTATATAGATGTCACATAGATGATAATATTGTTTTTTCTTCAAATTACTATTTCAACATCTATTAGGTATGTCTCCCTGTAAAACAGCGCAGTTTGTTGGTTTCTAACTTGTATAAGAACAGAGGTTAGTTGAGAAACCTACTGGAAAACAATCACACTACAACCTGAGTACAGAAGGTGCATAGGATTAGTTCCAGTGGCAGGATTTTCAGTACATGGCTTGTACCTACAGATTATATTACCAGTTAAAACTAATATGTACTGTATTCTGCAATTTAGACATTGAAATGATGCATTAATTATAGTTTTACACACTACGAAATGGTCACTTTTCTGCAATATGCACCAATCTGGCACTTGCTGTATGGTGCAGACATGACATTTACTGTTATTCCACAACAGCTGGCAGCTTTTACATTTTACAGCACACATCATGTTATGTTGCATTTTTGCTATACTTATAAAAAAGTTGACAAAATAATTCTGCAATGTCCTATCTTTAATAACTAGATATTCAGTTCTTGTTGTGTCCACTTAGCATGTTCATGCCAGGACAACCCAAGGGTGGAGGGTGGATCACTCTATGTTTATACAGAGACCCACAGGTTGTAAGTCACATGGACTGAACTCTTATAAAAAAACCAAACTCCTGTACATGAAATAGAATCTTATCACATTAATTCTCAACAGTGCTTATATCAGTCCCATTCTCAACCACAAAAATACATTTATCTCTTTCTGTCACCCTGTCAAACCCTAACCTGGCCTTCCCTCTGTTATAAGAGTCTGGGTCACATACACAGCAGATCTCTTTATGTCAATTTCACAGGGCACAAAGAATGGGATTAAGTATCCTCTTATTTATATCTATAGGAAAATTTTAAGACATAATTAGGACTCTGCTCTATGGAGTTTGTTAACAGAATTAGGATGCACAAAAACCATCTTACAGTAACGTACACACTCCAAACACAGGTGATCAAATGGTGCAAACATAATGTTGCCTGCTTTCTAAATCATGTACTTTTATGCCTGAAGATGTTCATATAGACCAAAACAAGTACCACTGTTGAATACAATCACCTGTTATCTTTGACACTACATACAAATTACCACCAATTTATTATAAGTACAATGGAATGAACTCCATCAAAACATGTACTGTTTCTTGTCTGTAGACATTCCAACTGTGTGCCACCAGACCAGTCCAGAAAACTGCAGTCAACATGCTGCAATTTTAGACAGTCTATAGTAATAATAAAATGAAGAAATGGCTCTAAACTAACAGTCAACATGCTTCCTGTTACCTTTGTGAAAATGTGAGCCAAAACCTTATTTTAAATACTGTACTTACTCGAATGCAGGACAACATTTTTCCCTTAAATATGTAAGGTCATCTTAAATTCGCATATGAAGCGCTCATATGGACCATGCCAAACTGGATCTCTCTGAACCAAACTGTGTGGAGCCAAACCAAGGCCTGCATCATAATGTCATGTTAGGTCTACACTACAGTGAGATATTATGCAGCGTAAAGTGGTAATTCCGCACCAATGTTTCAGGACAACCTATCAGTCCCGCATTCAAGGGTAAAGAAAATCAAAACAGAGAACAAAACATGAGGGGAGTTTAATGACACAATCTTTTTTCAGTGGGGGAACTTCGTCTAGGATCTAATTTTTTAAAGAAGCACAACGTTTCGGACGCCAGTTGTGTTTCTGTTTTCAAGCAAAGAAGCACCTAACCTGGTGGACCCCTTAGAATGAGTTATTCTCAATCACTGGGCACCACAGAAACAGTAATTTGTTAAGAAATGTACCTGCAAACACATCTAGTCCAAGGATAGTAACAGGAAAATTGCTATTGAAAAATTAACTATGAGATTCAAAAATAAAACCTGGACCAATCCACAAATTAAAAATCATAAAAGGAGCCAGATACTCAGACTGATCAGACCACAGACATGATACAAAAATCCAGAACACGTTAGAACAGATAGAGCATATGAAGTTGACTGTGTCGGGTTGTGTAATAAATACATTTCACATGCCCCATTTGGATGAGATCCCTTTGGGATCACATAAATCAAAGCAGATTTTTGTATACATGGTGCAGACAAAATATAAATTGCTGTGAGCTTGTACTTTAAGAGGCCCACTGTCACAAAGCTTTAATAGCACATCACTGTAAATTGATGCTTCTCAACTTTGTGTATTCCAGAATTTTAATGTTGTAATTACACCAGTGAGGGCAGTCAGTACTTTGATTAGCATGTTGGACTTGTATGTCTGTTCTGTCAGATCCACTGAGAATGACACTCCAGTGCCCAAACACATACGAGTTTCTTTATCGTTGCACTGTGCATTTTGTAGTCATTTAATTAGCATACCAACCAATGAACATACATAAAATTTCATATTAACCCTTTCTACGAACTCGTAAACACAACATGAATCCTTCCACATAATCCATAGCCAGTCTCAAGCAACATAACACACGACGCACACCCATAGACAGGCACATTCTCAGCAACGTACTCCTACACAATACAGTAAGCATAAACCTTGCTTCAATCCAGATAGCCTATTATTTGGGTACAAAATTCAATTAACACTATTTTATTTTGACAATCTTACTAAATTATTTTGATAATATACTTAATAAGTATATTTTATATTACAGACACGTGCCACAGCACCCTGTTAATATAAGGAAATTAATCAGTGAGTGTTTTTAAAATGTGACTTTAGCAAGGAACAGTGTAGCTCCCTGAAGATGATCTTAGGATCAAAACATGTTCGAGCGATTTTAAGTGTTTTAATATGAAATTTTATGTATGTGCATTAGTTGGTATGCTAATAAATGACATACGAGTTTCATACCTGTCATGAATTATATTCTATGACTTATATTTTATTGAGTGCATTTGTCAGTTGATATAGAGAAGACAGTGTGCACTGACAGACTCATCCACTGCCCTTAAGGTAAAGGAAGAACCAGTAAATACATTGCTAGTGCAAGTGTATGTGCCAACATATAAATTGTCAGAACTGCAGGACACAGTTGCAAGAAATTCTTCAAGATGGAAGAGGTGGCACAAATTAAATCATAATATGGCACTGGGACAGTGTGGTCAGTGGTAAATTGGACTGAAACACTGTTAGACCACAAGGACTGGGAAACAGAAACCAGACACATGAAATGCTCATCTACTTCCTGAAATTGTGTGAATTGTGCATTTATATTGATTCTACTTTTATTAACCAACACATGCACAATATTTATGTTAACACTTATTCAGATTAAGATATTGTGATCAAACAAAATACATCAAAACAACCCAAAATTCTGCACATACATTATATATCCTGAACAAGACAAATGAGTATGCAGCAAAGAGGACACTATGGAATTCTGAAAATATGTAGAAAGAGACCAAAAATGAATGGCTGGGAATCACTTTTTATACAAACCTACCAGCAACAGGGGTTATTGATAAAACAGCAGGTCAATAACTTCAATCCCATTATGCACAGGGCAGTAGCAAGATGATGTCACATAACCACACATTCAACCTCTGCTCAGTTCCCTGCAAGCCTTCAAGTAAGAAGCTTCACAGCCAGGGAAAGCCTATCACCTTGCTCCACATTTTCACTATTAGAGTATTATACATGTACTGTGATTCATTTACATGATTGGGTACTCAGGGCACATAAAACCACACTGATGATTGTACATAAAGCCACTACATGTGACTGGCACTTATTGTGTACTGAATGTAATTAACACAAACTTTAAGAACTGTAACCAACTTGCTGTACAATACCATGTGACATTTTAATCTTTCAATCATATTGTGACATCTGCAAATAAGCTAATTTTACTGTAATAGGCTTAGTAACTTTAGTATCCAGAGAGACTCCCTGATGATGATGCTCATACATCAAAACATGTAGGAGTGTAAAAAGGAGGAGAAAAGTGTTAACAACAAATATTGTGCATTTACTGGTTAATAAAAGAAGAGGTCATCTACTTCTTTGAAAGAAATTGACTTGCTATCACCAACACAAGGTTTAAACGCCAAAGAAAAGACGGTACTTCTGGAAAGCACCAGGAGACTGAAATTGACATAAGTTGGACTATTTACTTGTAGAATGGTGGTTCAGCAGCAGTGTGAAGGCCTGCAGCAGATACTGACCCTGACCACAACCCAATGGTTCTAGATATCTGCACCAGAATGAAGAAAATCATATGGTTCCAAAATAGGAAACCAAGATGGGATCTGGAGAAGTTACATGCTCATGAAAAATACTTGGTGAAGCTGTATGTGAAAATAAGAATTTGGAACTACAATGGAACTATATCAAAATGTGTGTGAGATACTGTGAGAGAGTCAGTGGAGACATTTAGAGGAGTGCAAGAAAGCCATGTGTTACACAGGAAATGATCATTAATATGGATGAATGAAGTGGAAAATGTCAACTATGAAGACAAATGAACAACTACACAAGACTGAAGAACAAACTGAAAAGAGTCACAGACAAGGCCAAAAATGACAGCCATATGCGATAAGATGAAATCAAGGTACTTCAAAGAACAGAACATTAAGATCTAATGTTCTTCAAGGAGAGGAACTAGTGTGGAAAGAAAACCATGAGATTCAAAACATTGCTATTGAAGAGCCTAAAGGGAATGTAATAGCAGATAAGAGACAAGTTCTGAAAATTTGGAATTATGTAACAGAGCTATAAGGTTGACCTAATCAACCAAAAACCTATAAGTCAAACCTGAAGTGAAGTAGATAAAGATCAGAAAGGCCCTTATGTTTTGCAGAGTGAAGTGGAAAAAGCAATTAAGGAGATTAGAGATAAGAAGGCTATAGGAGATGATGATGATGTCCCTGTGGCTGTGCTGAAGTTACAAAGATTACTTCAAAGAAGCCGAAAGCTACAAAATGCAGCAACCATCACACAATCAGCCTAATTGCACATGCAGCAAACATAGGAGCAAGGATAATTAGAAAAAGGCTTGAAAAGAAGAGTAAGGATGTTTGGAGAAGATCAATTTGGATTCAGAAGAGGAAAAGAAACTAGAGGTGCAATAGGGATGCTGAGAGTGTCAGAATGTACTTTGGACATAGATGTAAGTTACTTAAACTTGCAAAAATTTTCAGCCATGTTAGTATAACTGAAATTGTCAACAATAGACTTTTATTCACCAAGCATGGACTGTATCTAAATGAATCAGGTAAAGAATTATTATCAAACCAATTAGTACTACATATATTTTCAATATTGGAAGCAATCAGTGTTAATTCCATAACTCTTGGGTGGTATGACAAGAATCCACAAGTCAATGCTTCTTCAATAACAAGAACTTCCCATACACTTACCCATATCAACTGCTAGTTGCCAACTGCGCAAGCAGCTAAACGCACTAAGAAATTCCCTGTAACTAGGAAATATGATTTTTTATGGGCAATTTAACCAAGGAATCAGAATTTGGCAGAGTAATTAATTGCAATGAGTCAAAACATAATAAGAACCAAAATCATGTAAGAAATCTCTTTATTCCTAAATTCTCTAAAAAAGATTGTTATTTTTTACCAAAACATTAGAGGTCTCAGCAGTAATAAAGTTGATGAATTATCTGTTTCTTTATCTGCCACACACTATATGCTTCACAGAACATCATTTGGATATTAAAGAAATAGATAAAACTGTACTGGCAAATTACAGAATTGGAGCTGAATTTTGTAGGAATATACTTAAAAATGGAGGAGTATGTATTTTTACTCACAAATCTATTCAGTCTACTAACGTACACTTAAATGAATTTTGTAAAGAAAAAGACTTGGCAATACGTGCAGTTAAATTGCACCTTCTGTCTTATGAAATATGTATTATAACTATTTATAGATGCCCCTCCTGAAAACTTTCAATACTTCATAAATAATCTTGAAAAAATTCCAAGCATGATTTATAGTAACATGATTGAATAAATAATATGTGGAGACATTAACATAAACTATCTCACTGATTCCACGTACAAACAATTACTTGATTCATTATTGGCCTCTTATGGTCTATGCAACACAGTTTAATTTCCCACTAGAATTCAGAAAAACTCTCACTCTGCAATTGACAATTTTTTTTTATTACTATATTTAAATTTAGCAACTTTTCATTGTACCCCATTATAAATGGGCTGTCTGATCACTGCACTCAAAGTATAATAATGCATAATACACTTGAACAGAACTGCAATACTTACTTCTACTTTGACAAATTGACAAATTTTCAATCGTTGACTTTAATACCAAATTAAGCTATGAATCATGGAAAGATATATTTATTGAGAATAATGTAAACACTATCTTTAGCAACTTTCTGAATGTGTATCTAAGAATATTTTACTCCAGCTTTCCTCTCAAAACAGTCCATCATAAATCCTGTAACAAGGCATGGCTAACACCAGGAATTAAGATTTCACGTACAAATAAAAGGAAGCTTTTTTTTAATTCAAAGAAACAGTAATGACCCTAAATTGTCAAATTATTACAAGAGATACTGTAGGATTCTAACAAGTGTCATTAAACTAGCTAAAAAAACGATACTATAACAGCATTCTAAACTACTCTAATAATAAAACTAAAACTACTTGGAATATTATAAAGAATACCTCAAATTTAAAACCAAATACACAAAATATAACCTCAATTAATGAAAATGGTAACTTATCCTTTAATGGTCAAATTATTGCTGAGACATTTAATAAATATTTTGTATCAGTTGCACAAAATATACATGTGAATAATCACAATGCTAATGCTCCATCTAATCATGAAAATCCTATATCTTACCTATCCAGGGTGTTTAATCAACCATTCCCTACTATCAATCTAAAGAAATAGAAGATAAAACAATGTCACTCAAAATAAAAAATTCACATGGATATGATGGGATATGAACAAAAATTTAAAAATTGAGTATTCATTACATTTCTTCTCCTCTAACTTACATATGTAACAGAATGTTATCTTCTGGCATTTTTCAAACAAGATTAAAATTCTCTGAAGTTAAACCTATATTTAAAAGAGGAGATCAAAATGATACACCTAATTATAGACCTGTTTCTCTGCTCACATCATTTTCAAAGATTTTTGAACAGGTTATCTATAATAGATTATATCATCATATTAATAATATTCACATTCTAATTAACGAACAATTTGGTTTCAGGCATGCATCATCAAGAGACATTGTGTCCTATAAGTTGACCAAGAATATACTGACAGAATTAAACAATAAACTGCTAGTTGGTGGTAATCTTTTAGCAACCTTCATAAGGCATTTGACTGTGTCAACCATGACATCCTGCTGTCTAAAATGGAATTTTATGGTAGTTCTGCAAAAACTAATAACCTAATCAAATCCTACTTACAAGATAGATATCAGAGAGTACTAGTAGACCTTGATTCAAAAAAAATATTAGTTCGAATGGGAATGTTACAGATGGAGTTCCCCAGGGATCCTTACCTGGTCCCATGCTTTTTCTTTTATATATTAATACCGTACCAAATGTATTATCTGATATATCTAACCCAGTGCTGTATGCAGATGATACTAGCTTGATAATTACTAATTCTGATAGCCAAATGTTGAAAAAGACATAAATACTGCTATATTACATTAAACAGATGGTTTAAAAGTAATCCGTTATTATTAAATCTGGGGGAAAAAAAAAATACTTTCTTCAATTCTTAACCAAAAACACTAATGTAACAGACCTACACATATCATATGAAAACAGACAAATCTCCAGTACACATACCACATTTTTGGAATTGGTGATTGAAAATAATTTATCATGGCACTGCCATTAGCATCTTACATAATCAGATCTTTGAAACCATTGTTGTCTTTTGAGTCATTAAAGATGGTTTATTTCTCAACAGTGCATTCAATCATATCGTATGGTATCATATTCTGGGGTATATCAACTCATAGTAAAATTATATTTAAAATCCAAAAAACCATAAAATGGATTATTATAAACTCAGGTAACAAAGATTCTTGTCAAGATTTATTTAAAAAATGATATATTCTCCCTCTTCAGTCTTAATACATATTTTCTCCACTCATGTTTGTTGTTAAGAATAAAGACTTTTTTAAAACGAACTTGGATGTTCATAGTTTTAATACAAGATCTCACTATGATTTACATATTCCTGCAGCAAATTTGACAGTATTTCAAAATGAGTGTGGCATGCTGGTAACAAAATCTGTAACCATCTTCCACCAACCCTCAAACAACTATTATATGATATTTCTAAATTTAAAGCGGTCTTAAAGAGATTTCTTTTTACAAACTCTTTTTACACAGTGGAGGAGTATTATAGCTGGAAATAAGCATCTTGGTTCTTATTATTACATTTTAACAAAAATATTAATTATTGTATTGTTGTTTAATTACTGTTCAATTCAAATCACTTATGATTATACATATGTGTTGTCATATATGTTGTGTTTGTAGACTAGTTACACTTTCAGCATTGGTCCCCTAGGCCATGTAAGAATCAATGAATTGTGGTAGTTTGACTGATAATACGTACACTGAACAGTATGCTTTGCTATTAAAACTGTTACATCTCTATTGTCAAGAGAAGATTTAAGGATATCATATTTCTCTTGTGCGCATTCAATTATGACTTATGGCATAATATACTACATACACATGAGGGAACTGGGACTGTGCTTTTACTTTGTGTTTTGTTGGATTTACTATAAGATGTAACTTTATGAATTATTTTATGTCTATATTACATTAGTATTATGACAAGCTCTGTATCTTATAGTGGGCCGGGTAGCTCGGTTGGTATAGCGACTGACTACGGGCTGGATGGACCGGGATCGAATCCTGGTGGGGACGAAATTTTCCACCTGTCCAGACCAGCCCTGGGGCCCACCCAGCCTCCTGTACAATGGGTACTGGGTCTTTCCCAGGGGTAAAGTGCAGCCGGGGCATGCTGCTGACTGCTCACCCCCTTCTAGTGCCGGGGTCATGGAAGAGTAGAGCTATACTTCTACCCACCGTATGGGCCACACTAGGCCTGTAATGGGATCACTTTACCTTTACCTATATCTTATAGGTTGGTTGACCTTGTATGGATTGACAGAATGCATAATAAATGAACGAATGAATGAAGTGTATGTTTGCTTCACAGATTGGCAGAAGGCATCTGACTGCCTGAACTGGGCCAAATTAATGCAGATCCTAAAGAACACCGGTAATAACTGGTGCGAAGATGAATATCAGCAAACTGCGTGTGGATTAGTGTTACTTAAAGACTGGGCCAAGAACATATAAGGAATATGGAGATTGGAAGAGGAGTTAGTCAAGGATGCTGTCTGTCACCAATTTATTTAACTTATACAATGATTACCTTACCAAGAAAGCTCTTGAAGGGTTTGGAGACTTCAAAATAGGACATGTAATTTGCAGATTACCTTGTGCTATTAGGTAAGGAAGAAACAATACAAAAGGGCATGACTGATGGACTAGGTCAAGATGGAAGACACTACAAAATGGAAATGAATGTGGAAAATAATATGGTAATGTGAATCTCAAGAGAACCATGCCCAGTACAGATTATGACAGATCAAAAACAACTGGGGAATGTGTAATTTATCTATCTAGGTAGCCTGAGAGCAAGTGATGTAAGATGTACACATGAAAATAATTAAATCCTTGAGTGCTATGGAAAAAGCAACATTCAACAAGAAGTAAATGCTTTTCACGAGCAAACTGGACTTGCATTTAAGGAAAACAACTAGTGAAATGCTACACTCCAAGCACAACTTTGTAGAGTGCTGGAACAGAGACATTTTGGAAAATCAATCAGAAATACCTTGAAAGTTTTGAAAACTAGTGCTGGAGAAGGCTGAAGAAGATCAGTTGACCAACTGTGTGAAAAATGAAGAAGTATTATATGGAGTCAAGGAGGAACGGAACATCCTACATATACTGCAATGAGAGAAGAATACCTAAATTAGTCACATCTTGCCTAGGGACTGCCTTCTGAAACACATTATCGAAGGAACGACAGAAGCGATGAGAAGATGAAGACATAAGAAGCTACTGGATGCCCTCAAGGAAAAGAGAGATGCTGAAGTGTGATAAAGGCATTCGGATCACAGGCTGTGAGGAACTTACTTCAGAAGAAGTTACGGACCTATTGCAAGACCGATTACATAATGAATTACATTAAAACCACACTCTCATTAGTCATGATGTAAAATTTTTGGTATATGGGATGGTTTATACTGCAGCTATTACTGCTACTGCATTACATTGGCAATGTAATGCAAATAGCAGAAAGGGATGTACTTAATGGGAATCCATGTGGTTACTATACATACAGTATACTTTGATATAATCAAGACACTACACTAATTTACATACAGTGATAAAAGGTACACTAGTAACATAACCTTTTGCACTATGTACGATATACTATGCAGCAAGTTACAAAATAAAAACCCCTACACAACAAAAATGGATATCCCAATCAGAACATCCACATATGTCCAATTTGGTCAATGTTTTTACAGTTACAATATAAGCCATTCCTTCTACCACACATTTTACGTCATGACTGGTGAGACGAAGTGGTTTTAATGTATCATGACTTAACTGAGATCTCATACTTGACTTTTACTTTGTATATGTTGTATACTGAATCTTTAAATTACTGTACAGCCTGATGATGGATTACATGAAAAGCCAAAACAAATATATGAGGTTCCTTAAAATACACATGTTGTGTATGACTGTGAAAGTATGCAGGCACAGTGCGATGAATAACATAAAGACAGTCCTAGGAGATTGAGCTGGCCATGGACTGAACTGCTAAAGATCTTGAAAACTTCATTTTTGACCATCCAGAATCACTATGGAGTCCACTCTATCAGATGGTTACCAAAAGCATGTTTGCCTGGGTACAAGCAGTTAATAAAAAACCTGACTAAAACAATGACACTTTCTATACCTTACAAGGTGTAGAAAAATAGAAAATGTTAACTCACATCACTACAAGCCCTGATGGACCATGTACAGGTTTCTTTGTAGTCACATATGTTAAAAATTATTTCAGTACATAAACATAACAAGACTATCTCTAAAAGTTAACAATTTACAGAAGAAAAACAAGGCAGTTTCTATAGCTCTTATGGAGGGGAAAGGTTATTGAATCATTATATATTGCACGAATTTCAATGTGTTATTGAGCATGAAAACAAGTTGTAATGTTTCTGGCCTGTATGTGGAGGTGGCAATTTTGAATACTGGTCAGACACCAGTCATCCTGACTGAAGGTTTCTGTTGCCTCCTCAGTCTCTCTGGGCAAATGCCAGTTTAGTACCTCAAATTAGGCCATTACCACTTCCCTCCAGTTACTGACTGATCATTGTACAAATTAATGCTATACAGAATGAGCTATTTGCAACACTGCTACATAAATCACAAATAGACAAAAAATATGTATCTTATGCGTATTGGACCGTGCATCATCTTGATATTTGAATAAAGGTTGACCAAATAGATGACACTTGCTTTATTATCTACTGCTCAACATGTTTCAGATGTTAATACGTCCATCTTCAGGAGCTTGCAACTATTTGTTGCATTGTATAGGCTAGGCTGACTTGAGGCGTGCTGGTGTTATGTAGCGGGATTGTCTGTTGGTGATGTGGTATCCGAGTGCAGCCTGCACTCGGATACGACATCACCAACAGACAATCCCGCTACATAACACCAGCACGCCTCAATTCAGCCTACACAACGCCACAAGTAACCGCA
>Ga0123352_10005704_pt1 | contig 18845 bp, 17 predicted proteins | sample TergutLab28metaG_FD_89700 | JGI IMG/M metagenome (GOLD analysis project Ga0123352, IMG submission 89700) | Labiotermes labralis P1 segment gut microbial communities from Petit-Saut dam, French Guiana - Lab288 P1 | ecosystem: Host-associated > Arthropoda: Insects > Digestive system > Gut ... | reverse complement strand
TTCTGGCGTGTGAGGCGGGGGTTGGTGTGGGTGGGGTGGTAAAGGGAAGGAGGGGGGGGGGGGGGGGGTCGGGGTGGGGGGGTGGGGGGGGGGGGGGGGGGGGGGGGGAGAAGAAATCCAATGGTCTTTAATCCCCCCCCCCCCACAATGTTATTAGTCAGGTTACGCCTATGCCAACAGTCACTGTACTAATGCTGGCACCAATCGGACCTATCCTGGTCCCAGACAACTAAGTGTCAATGCCCATGCCAGTGCAATCCGCCAACAGCCTCATTATCACTGCTGCAGCCTCACTAGAAAGCTAAGGTAACAACTGTCTTCAGAACGAACAGCCATACAGTACAAACTGAATATGGTCATGGCGTAGATTAAATGTATCTAACAGTGCAACGAGTATGGACAATGACGTGTACGAAATGTAAGCAGCCAACAACAGTACACACAGGAACGGAAATCCATATTAAGTCCAAGGGAACAAAAGATGACGTAGGTGAGACACATCCCAAAGGATATAAGTGTGAGAAAAGACAGCATGGCCCATCAGTGCCACAGCACTGAATGCCAAACAGCCGAACGTGGCCGAAAGATTTGGTCATCGTTACAGAGGAGAAAAAGGACGACAGGCACCATATGGAGACATTAACGATGGTGACAAGAGAACGCATAATTCCAAAAACCAATTGTGCCAAATTTGGGCCACAGTAGTGTTTTATTTTGGCCATTAACGCCAAAGGGGGGCGGACAAGGAAAACCAGTTATCAAAGTACCAATACGTAATAAATTAAACGTATGCATAAAACAATTAAATATGATTATGACAGCAAAGTTTTAGAATAAGCGAGTTGAAAAGGTGTAAAGAAACGAGTATGTGATACATGTTACTGTGACAGAATGCAGTCAACCTGAAACAGGGAAGGAAATGGATGAAAAGCTGTACGAGATAAGGTCATACGTTACAAAGATAAGTATTCGTATGAAAAAGAGGCGAATTACTGAAAGTCAGCATTGAAATGTAACAGTATTGGGATGACATTCAGAATGTAACAGCACTGCAATGACAACAGTGTGCCGGAGCATTAATGTCCCATTGCTCTTAAGGGCGATCGAAAACAGACCAAAATAGAGAGGGTTCTTAAATGTAACTACTTTCACCTCAGACGTTCAACTGATGCGCATATTCGAAGTCATGCTGTGAACTTCCGACGTCGGCCCCTTTAGTGCCTCCTGAGACAGATTAGCATTCCATGCAGGAAGTTCCAACTGTCAACTGCAAACATTAATTGCAACATAAACCTGGGCTAATATATGGTTAAAACGTTCAAAAGGAAAGTTTGATTTCCGTATGTGGCAGAGCGACTGATTCTAATTCCAGCAATGCCCTAACGAACGTTAAGTTACAGACCTGATTAGCAACGCAAGAAGTACAACTGCATTCATTAACTGTTGAAACAGGAGGCAGCAACATGGTCAGTGTGTTCGTACTTTGTCTTCCGAATACGAAGCCGCGTACTTTGGTAAATACGCACCAACGTTTCGAAGGAATATGCTGCCTCAACCTTCAAGGTACCTCGAAGATGGGGCCAGCAGGTTGGTATACTCGTATGTATGGTCAAATACAGATATGTGTCGCGTAACGACGGGAATATGTTCTGAGAAATGCGTCGTTAGGCGATTTCGTCACTGTGCGAACGCGTACTTACACATATCTAGATAGTATAGCCTACTATACACCTAGGCTATATGGTAAAGCCTATTGTTCCTAGACTACAAACCTGTACAGCATGTTACTGTACTGAACAGTGTAGTCAATTGCAACACAGTGGTATTATAATATTATGGGACCACCGTCGTATATGCGGTCCGTCGTTAAACGAAACGTCGTTATGCGGCGCATACCTGTAGATGGCGTCATATATCACCGTAAACTCGCTAAGACAGCCACAAGAATGTTGCAAGTCACCTAACCGACACGTCGCTTTACCGTCATATTGTAACTGCTTCAGTGGTAACACATGAATTACAAAGTGCGGAAGATATTGGCATGCAACTTTTCACTAAGCCGCTTACTATTACTGACTGTACCTTACAATACGAGGTATATTACGCCAAACTACCAAGAATCTGGAGGCATATATTGTAACTGGACGCGACCCTGTGGCAGCTACATCCATATTATCCCCAACACCAACCTCCCTAACATTAATCTCAGTACCACCCTTTCCACATCCTGGTCGGTCCTTCAAGTGGCAGCCTTCCTACACATTTCCCTGTCCAAATTCTACATGCGTCCCGTATCACTCCATGTAAGCTATATTCCCATCCCATCGAAGCTCAACTAAAACAAAGCAAAATTCCACTCAGCGTCTCGGGCACCGTCATACGTGTAAGTCACGGTTCGGGCTTCATGCACCTGTGGGGATTCTGACAGTTCTCCCATTTCCTACCCTCAGTTTTCGTACTCGTTGCAGAAAGTGACTGAGGTAAGGCACCATTTATTTCTTTTTTTTTTAATAAGTGTCACAATTTCCCCACGAGTTTAGTACACAGTGACATTACCGTCACGCACCCCTCTTAAGGCAATATGCGTATCGCATTCGTACGCAAAATAATTAATATAGAATCTGCAAAAAATACTCTTATTTGGGTTTCATGAACACAAAGCAAGATAACTAATACGTCTATTAATTTAGCGTAGGCTTAAACGTACGGAAAAAGTTCTGTCAACAGTAAATGGAGCCTACTAATCAGGGGTTTCTGCACATGGACATGAATGGCTGGGAGACATAATTTCCTAACAATGTCGTCACATTAAGTGGGGCGAGTAGCTCAGTCGGTATAGCGACTCGCTACGGACTGGACGGTCCGGGGATCTAATCCCGGAGGGGGCGAGATTTTCCGCACCTGTCCAGACCGGCTCTGAGGACCACCCAGCCTCCTATACAATGGGTACCGGGTCGTTCCCGGGGGTAAAGCGACCAAGGCATGGTGCTGACCACCCACTCCCATCTAGCGCCGAGGTTAAAGAAGGAATAGAGCTATATCTCTACTCCCCCTTTGGACCTTTGTGGCCTATTCTAGGGTAAACTTCGTCACATCAATTCCTAAATACAGATTTTGCAAGACCACCACCTCACACATTCTATAAAAAAATAATCCAAACAAACGATCCACATTTTTAATACATTTCGGCATTCGATACTTCTGAACACTACACTCAGTAGCGTTATACATTTATCACCTTAGAAATTCACATAGCAGTCATGTTCGTTTAATCACACACACACAGCCTCTAACACCATAAGCCATTGCTGCAGGTATTATTCTACAAAAGCTAATGGTTTTAAAGGATGGGGGCAGACGGCGGTAAGCTGCAAAACCTGATGCAAAGTGGTCAATCGATCACAAGCGTAGGGGAGCAGATCGTTTGCATCACACATCCCCTTCTTCCGAATCTACAGCCGAACCGTCAATAAAAAGTTACAGAAATAACTCTATGACGTCTCAGCAGACCACTACAGACTTCGATTCGGATTTCTGCATTTCGAGGACTGCGGTTAGAACACAGCTCAGCCAAATTCAAACGTCCGTAATAGGAAGTTACCAGATGATAGGTTGGCAGGTTTCCCATATTGAATTTCAGGTGCTTCAGGGTGAACTATCCCCTTACACACGTGTATGCACGTGGACAGTTTCAGTGTTTGGACATGCGATGCTTCCTTAATTAACGCCACTTTGTTTGAATATTGTACCATGCAATGGTCCATGTTCGACGTTATCATATATAATAGAATTACTGAAGTCTGTCCGTTTAAAGCGGATTATTTCGAAATCTTGCAAATGGTTCTAAGAATCGCAAAAGAATTAAAAAAAACCATAACACAAAACGAGTTCCCAAACAATACACGCAACACAGCCTCTCAGGCAACACTTAACTAGATGACAACTGACAATTCAACTTTAACCTTTACTCAAATGATAAATAATTTAGGAAACCGAAAATACGTTCGTAACTGCAACTTACATAACCTAGCAACGTTACTCTACTGAACTCAAAAAAGGCTAGAATAAGTAGGGACAAGGAATGATCACAAAAATTTTGTGGGCAAGTATCATGTAAAACCTCCAACTGAAGAGATAAAAGTAGTAATAAAATACCACGCGCGTGAATCTTAAGGAAACAGCGAGGAAGAAAGCAGGATGAAACCGGCTCAGGTTCATCCTTAATTTCGTATTTCTTAGCCCAGGGTTCCTTTACCCACGCCAATCAGTACGTCACAACAATACCTGCGATAATCCATACCGACATAAGCAAACTCGGGGCCAGGTAAAACACACTCGCAGATCAGACGCTGGTCGCGGGCCGCCAGTTGCACGTAACTCCTCTAAACATGCTTCACAGTAGTAATTAAACACGACAGGAAATGTACGTATAACGCAACAAGTCTGTTAGTGCCTCTGGATTTTCAATTCCAGAACGCCCAATTCTGATACTCTTATAAATGGCGTGAAATGATAACTGCATGCATAAACAAGCCTGTGAGTATTTCAAATACATCTTTCACGCGAACTATGAATAAATGTGTGCGCTAACAAGCGGCCCAGCACTTTATCAAACGATACGCCCCAACAGCCTCGCCTCTACCATACGCTTATTCATTAATAGAAAAAACTTTAGAGCCTTCTGTGTTGCAGTTAAAGCGCGCACAAAAACCCTCGGGATACTACCGTTTTCATCCCATTCCTATCTTCTCGTGAACGAATGTTGTATTCGAAAAGTCTTGGCCTTCCATGCAGAGAACCAGGGTTGGAATTTTCTCCGTGGCAATTAAACCGGTTCAATTTTGTTGGCTCATACCACTATTGGTCTGAAGAGTAAGCTGAAAAATCTTCATGGTTACACCGTGCATCAATGATATCAAAAGCTTTATTGTGCAGCTAATGCACTCAAATATATAAAATCGTTAAATTGTTAAAGTAAGCTGAATACTTTCATAACTATTATCTACCTTTTTTTATCTTAGTAATTAACCAACTTGATGCACAAATTACTAATTTGTTAAAAAATACGAATATAGGCATTGCGTTCAAGACTACAACAACACTGCACCATCTCATAAAACCCACAGTACCAACCCGGTTACAAGAACATGAAAAAAGTGGAATATACAAAATTACGTGCAAAACCTGCCACAAAACTTGTTGGGCAGACAAGTCGCAACCTAAAATCAAGATTCCGGGACCACATACGGTACATTAAAAACAACGACCCTCGCTCGGCATATGCACTACATATACTTAACTGCAGACATGAATATTGTGACATTGACGACACTATGACTCTTCTCAAGCAGATCAACATACCGACCCTTTTGCTTCCACATGAACAAATGTACATCCAGTCGTTCCACCATAATAATGAACTCATCCCCGAACAACATATGAACGAGCATAATCCTATGTTTGACCTCCTTCATTCAAAAACTACACGTCATAACCCACCTGACGCCTAACCCAAAATCCCATGCATTCCAACCAGTCCTCTCTCAACCTGTGCACGGGACGGCCACCTATAGGGTAAGCAGTTTTAACAACAGTCAAGTTGCATTTTCTATAGATTAAACAATTAATGTAAAGTAAACAGACACCGCACAATCTTAATAACTAGATAAACACAACTTTTTAAAGATAGGTAATGTAAATAGACATCGTATTTTTAACAATTCTAACAACCGGACAAACATAACTTTACAGATAAAACAACTAATCAGCAATTTATACGATTTTATGACTAGATAGACTCAGCAAACATAAATGTAAATAGACATAGCACCTTTCTAATAAGTTTAATAACTGGATAAACATAACCTCTACATGATATAACATGTTTATAGTATGTAATACACAGTAATCACACCCTAAAAATTCACACATAAATTTTACTACTATTTGCTCATATTTATAGAATTGTATTTTAGTAATTTTAGACCACTCACTTGTTTCAGTATGATGATACAAGAGGCTGTTTAATGCAATTTTGACCTCCTGATGATGAGCACAAGTGCTCGAAACATGTAGAGGCATGAAATAAACTTATTGTAAAACAAAAATTTTGTGCATCAAGTTGGTTAATTACTAAGATAAATATACTGAGATGCACGGTCAGCAAAACATCAAAATTTATAATCTACCTCTTGGTCACCAACCAAATTACCAACGAGGGTATTTCGGTCCTCCTGTGTCCATATACAGTGCCATTTGCACTGCACATATCTTTTGATATTTGAGACAGCTTCCCCAAGTTACCACATGGATAGCACAGCAATTAGAAAATCCAGACGTTTGTCTCGGAAAGTGCACAGTGTATGAAGCATATCTTTCGTTTCACATGTAGCGCGTCTGCAAAGCAAATGCGAGAAGCAACTGTTAGCTTTCTCATCTCTCTCCGTCTGTCCGTCTCTCCGTTTGTAACAACTCGGCTCCAAAACAAATGGATATTCGTCAAATTTTATACTGGGGATCTTTTAACTAGAAATATGCCGTTTCGTTAAAATCTGACAAAATCATAGACACTCTACATCAAAGCTTACTAAATTAATGACTATATCTCGTTCAGTTTTTTGGGTTAAAAATATTCAAAAAGAAAGCTGCTGAGAAAACCAAAGCACTTTTTTCTCGTCAAGCGTACTTTTCCGATCCCATTTAGGAAATAAATACAATACGGCAGTCAGTGTGCCGGGCAGCTCAATCAGTATAGCGACTGTCTACGGGCTGGACGGTCTGGGGATCGAATCCCGGTGCGGGGGGGCGTATTTTCCGCACCTGTCCATACCGGCCCTGGGGCCCACCCAGCCTCCTGTATAATTGGTACCGGGTCTCTCCCGGGGTCAAAGAGCGGACGGGGCGTGACGCTGACCCCACACCCCTTCTAATGCCGTGGTCAAGAAAGAGTAGAGCTATACCTCTACTCCCCCTATAGGCCGTGCGGCCTGTACAGAGCCTCAGTGCCTGTAAAAGGGGGCACTTTAGCTTTTTTATTAATACGGTAGTCAGAGAATCCACAGAAACAGTTGCCAATCTTGACATATCACCAAATATACAATTCGTATAGCAGGTAATTAATGGAAAATAAAAAACGTAATCTGAAACGCGGCCAGAAGTGTGAAAACCGTGAAATTACGCAACGAAATATATGCGATCACGACCCGTCTAACCTCGCACATACGGTATGTTATGTCATGAACGAGTGAACTGTTTTGTTTCGATGCACCGGTTTCCATTCCGTGGAACATTGTTTTCAAACCATGTACGTAGAATTATTAGGGTAGAGAAAGTACAAACGAAGCAGGCAGATCGGGATGCAAAGATCCGAAGATGCCGCAATGTTTCGTTACACACACAGTACATTTCCTATATCCTTCTCTGCATCTTATGTTCGATCATTCACTGCCTCCGATGATGTTACCTAATTACGCGCGAAATGCACGTGAACAAGCGCATGGAAATCTTCATGCATTATGTCCGCTCCTCTTGTTAGATTTTAACCAAATCCGAAATGAATGGAAAACGGTAGTAAAACTTGCCAATATACAATCTCATGAAAATCAATTCAGCGGTTCTCTGTCTGGCGTCTGGCATGTGCGAAGAGACAGACTTGGCTTTGCAGGTTGTCACGTGCGGAGAGACAGAAACAACGAAACGGGTTGTCAAGTGCAGACAAACACACGGAGAAGCGGGTTGTCACGTGCGGAGAGACAGAGGCAGTGAAGGGAGTTGTCAAGTGCGGACACACACACACACGAAGAAGCAGGTTGTCAGGTGCGGAGAGACAGGCACGGCGAAACCAAATGGTGCATTATCTACTTTTCATTGCCAGGACGCCAAAAATCTAGAGCATCGAAATTGCTAAGACAAAATTTTATTTTTATTTAATATCCAGGGTAGGTGTTACTTTCAGTAAAACCACAAATGCCTCGCGTAAGAAATTCATAGAAGCGCGCATGCGCACACAGGTACGTCAAATAGGAGACAACTTATTTCAGCGTTAACTGTTATTACGCAGTGTCATACATAATTACTTTTTTCTTCAGATTTGATGAGTCACGTTGATGCAAGTATTCTAGATTGTTAGTCGTTTTGATTGGTAAACAGCTTCTCTGGTACTGCTTGACCCAGAAAATGAAGGCACTAAGTATGCTCCATCAAAACGCTGGTAACTGTTTACCGATCGCCACGACGCAAACATCCTTATCATCCCAGACAGCTGGACGTTCGTCGGCACTGCTGCGAGAACCTTCAATCTCACATCGACAGTTTCGCGTAGGTACATGTAGTGTGCTATGTTCAAAAATGTTTCACTGATTACTACTGTTTAAAAACTGGCCTGTTTTTAAACAGCAGGAGAAATTTAACAAAACGACACAACTAAGAACAAAGCGACCTATTTCGTGTCATACAGTCTTGTCAAATGGAGCGGAGTGGTTCTCACATCCGAATGCTACCGACATCACAGCGTGTGAGCTGACAGGGACGGGAGGTTCAAGACCTACTTGCATTACAGAGGTGTTAAAGATTCAGGCAACAGAGAGAAATCGTATGCATGGAGAAGCGAAAGGAAGGTTCACGCTGCTCGGATACTACTTTCACATTGCTACGACGTCATGATATCAGACCAGTCTACCTCGAATAGACCGAGTTCAGTTTCCAAGTCGTGAGTTATTTATGACATACACTTATCTCGGTCAGAATTTTAGGCCTTTCTGTATTCACAGCAACAACCATAGGAAAATTAATCAGTTTCAATCGACCTGATCAGTAAGGAAAAATTATGCTTTAATAATATACTGCGGTCTACAGAAAATCATGACACACAAAAGATAATCACAAACATATAATATATAAACTTTATATTGAACAAACCATGAATTATGTTCATAATTCGTCTTCAATTAATCCAATACTTAATGCACCATATTTCATACATAAAGTCACGCTCTTTGACTAACAAATGCTTGGACAGATGTTTGAAATCAGTAGATGGGTTGACAAGTTAACAGTTCAAGTACTCCCTGAAGATGGCGACAAAGAGCGCCGTAACGCGTCGGTGTATTAGTCAAACAACGTGACTTGGCGTGTGAAAGATAGTGCATTGAGTGTTGGTTTAACTGACGACACAATAAATTATAATATATCAGTGCATACCATGTCTCACAGTGTCAGAACGTCCTGTGGGCGTTTGTTACCTCTGAAAGTAACACTTCAGTAACCTGCTACGGTCTGAAAGAGTTCTTCCAGGCAGAAGCAGGGCTGTTTCTGTTCGCCACCGCGTCCAGACAGAATCTAACGACCACCTCACGTCGTCCCCAATGGATAATGGAGGGTCTTCCAACGAAGAAGAATGGACGGCAGGAGCTGAAGCCGACCTCGCGCATCTATCTAATGCCGACAGTCAAAAATATGGATTTACCTTCACTCCGGCCTAAGGATAGCGACAACTTTGTGTTTTCCTTTTGTTTAATGCCCAAACCGCTCTTATATATACAAGAAAGCAATTACAGTTAATATTATCAGAAACTGTGAATCAAACGAGATCTGTGCTACTGTCTACTGCAGGTACTGTACCATTCATGCAGTACGAATCCAGACAACATTCTTAGTCTTCATGCTGGGTGGGCCCTAACTAGAAAACTATAAAACTGCGGTTGCAGAAACGAAGCTTCGGCAACGTCAGTACGAAAAATAACCCCCCCCCCTCCTCCCAGACGCACATTGGACACGATCCTGTGAAACGTCCATCCATATCTCGCCCAGCGACTAAGGAAAACTGTGGACAATTAAATAGCAAATGTAGAAATGTGTTTCTGGTTTACGCTGGCAGGCAAGCTACCCGTTCCATTCCTGCCCAGAAGAAATGTACCTGAACCGTTTAAAGTCTAGCGGTTAGTCGTTAATATAAACATTGGCACCGGCAGGTTTAACAGGAAGAAGTGCGTTTTGTCCCCATAGCGTAGTCACGTGCTGGACACGACCGTCACAACAAACAGCAGCAGGTTCCAAATGGAAGCACAGTTCTCTGCGAGGTACGAACGGCATTGGAAAGATCATATCAACATGGGATGCAGTTCGACAGTTAAGAAACTGAAACAAAATAAAATATAACCGTCTGGGTGTAATGTGTAAAAAAAACTTCCAGATCCATATATCATGTTCTGTACAACTTCGTCGGGGGACCGCGGTAGCACAGTGATTAAGGTGCTGTGCTACAAATCGGAAGGTCGCTGGTTCGATTCCAGATGGTGTCATTGGAACTTTTCATTGACATAATCCTTCCGATCGCACTATGACCCTGGGGTCGACTCAGCCTCTAACAGAAATGAGTACCAGGAGTCTTTCCTGGGGGTAAAAATGGCCGGTGCATAAGGCTGGCAAGCTTACCACCGGCCGATTTTCACAGATCTCAGGCCCACTCAACAAATGTTTGTGGTCACATTCTGAATCGAGTATCCTCCAAATTAGATGACAATGCATAACGGACAAAATTTCATTTACGCCCATACGCAGAGTATGGCCTTCACTGCACCAATTTTTCTCGAAATTCAAAATTACTCAATGCCAGTAACATGGGGATCTGTACGAAGTTCATCGAAATCGGCCAAGACATACAGACAGTACGGATGAAAGCTCATTCACGCCCTTACGTCAAGAATGACGGCCACCGAGCCGATTTTCACGAAAATCAAGTTTTCCAAACTTCCTGTGAGGAAAGACATTTCAGATGACAAAATATTCGCCAAACAGCTGACAAAGTTCGTTCGCAGCATATCTGGTTATGTACTACGTACAGTACAGGTACGTTTCTCACGGCGAAAAGTTCTCCACTCCGCCTACTTACTGGGAGTTGGGTCGTCTACAGACATAACTATATTTCAGGCAACGACCTGACTGCAAACAGCCCATCCTTATAACCTGCGGGTCACAGGGACGGCGTTTTCAAAGAAGATCTTATGATATGCACTGCTTATAACAAACGCAAGCTCCCAGTAATGGCGACAATGAAATGGTCATAGGGACTGGTTTCAGAAGAAGGCCTTATGATATGCACTGCTGATACCAACCGCAAGCTCCCAGTAATGGCGACAATGAAATGGTCATAGGGACTGGTTTCAGAAGGAGGCCTTATGATATGCACTGCTGAAACCAACCGCAAGCTCCCAGTAATGGTGACAATGAAATGGTCATAGGGACTGGTTTCAGGACAAGACCTTACGATATACTTTGCTTATATCAATCGTACGTTGTAAGTTATGACAGCGATGGGCTGTGGGAAGAATCATGTTTGAGATACGAACCATAATATTACGAGCTCTACAAACCCGAGTTCCATTAATTCAGCACAAGCAATGTCACGATGTACGTGCAGTCCAAAGGTCAATGGACTGACTCCCGAGACGTGTAAACATGATGCCAGTTTCAGTGAACTCGAGTTGCTATAAAAAGCAGGTCTACACCCAAGAGAAAGGATCAGAGAATAAAGTCCATATCACCTCCATTCAACATTACACAGTGCTGGAGTTCCTAACCGGTGAGCGGTAAACCTTCTACGATTCACAGATGGGTATAGTTTTCAAAGTGTAGGTGTATACAAGCATGTTTCACGTTATGTTCGGACGGATCCAATTCAAGGTTACTGGAGATCGAAATGTATCGAGAAATAAATTATGCACGGCAGTTAAAAGGTCTGAGGTACTGACAGCGGCGTTACTGAAGGTTAAGGCCGTCTAGGATGTGATGCAGTGTCGTGGGGTATGCAGTTCCTCACGTTTCGAAGTCGTCTTCTTCGAACTACTTGCCCCTAAAGAAGCAGACGACACAACGATACATCAGAACGTGGTGAACTACTCACCCAACATTGCATTACACCCCAGAAACCTTCTGTCTTCAATTAAAACTTCGTTTGAAAGAGACGTAAATTTTTTGCACTCATCGGATATACAACATATTGCATACCCGCACACCCGGACGCACACACACAAAATCACATTATGATAATTAACTTCCACTGCAGATCTGCAACGTTGATTAATGTTCGCAACGCGTTAATACGCGGATCAGGAGTCGGCTAGGCTCAGCTTCTCACACCGGATGAAGATGAGGTCAGACAGGATCATCGCGGGCTCCACTGAATGTTCAACAGGCCGCAAATTATTCATCTTGCTCTCTCAAAATATCGAAATCGCTAACAACCCTTCACCGTATGAACACCTGTATATTACGAGATGTTAGAAAGGGCCATCTAGTTCTCTACAAATACCGAAAAAGCTAACAACCCTTAACGCCTATATATTACGAAATGTTACAGAGAGTAACGGAGGTGAAGGGATTCTTGGAAACGATGTACGAGATGGAAGACAGACGTAAGATTTGGAACTTGAAATGTCGCGAGTCTCTGCAGGCCAGGTTGTCGGAAAGCAATCGCAAAAGAATCAGCAAAACACAAGAAATCAGATAGGACACGGGCGCAACTGAACCAGGGGAGTTCGGTTGTTTTCTGCGGGTGTGCAACTTGATCTCTCACACTGAAAGAGCGGAACCAGGTCAGTGTGTGTTCGTGAACAGGGTGCACAGGGAGATATTTACGGATAAGCAGGTGGAAGTAACAGACGATGGACGAAACCGTACAACAAGAAGTTCCCTGATGTATAATCCTCACCAAGCATTATAAGGGTGATCAAATCAACGTTGGTGTGATAGGCGGGCCATGTGGCAGGTATAGGGAGAAGAGACATACACGAACACTTAAACGTAATGCAGCATATGCAAGTTCCAGGCAAAAACATGAGGCTAACACTAAAATAAACATTAAACGAATGGGGAGGGCGTGGAGTGGATTAATCTGGCTAAGCTCAGGAACAAGTGGTGGTCTTCTGTAAACGCGGTTATGAATATAAGGGGAATTTCGTGACTAGCCGAGATCTATTAACTTCTCAAACACTCTGCTCCATGAGTTAATAATATGTATTTAAAATTCCAGTTGCAGTCCGCAGCACCGCAATGTGGGTCGCGCTATGCTTCACAGATGTGGTGACACAGAGACAGTACTAACGCACAGCTGCTGTGCCGAGATCAGCAGGCTGCAGTTAACACTAATCTTCAACAAGGTAGAGGCACGTATAGTCGAATTCCGGAATCAACAGTCGGTAGACACTTGCAACTGTGGAGCACTATCACGTTATAACTTCCACCTTCTGAAGCTACAACAGGCTTAAACGTGACACCCTTCCGACGCAGAAATAATTTTGAAACTTTCATATGTTCGGTACGATTTCTCCCAGAGTTCGGCTCATCCCAAAATTTAAATTTAGGACTACAAACCACACAGAATCGCGCATATAGACCCATGATTTGGGTCGGATTCGAATCCGTGACTCCACTATTCAGCAGTCCAAGGTCATTCGCGCACTGATCTGCCCGGTCTATGCAATCGGTGGTGGTGGTGGTGATGGTGGTGGTGGTGGTGGTGGTAGTAGTAGTAGTAGTAGTAGTAGTAGTAAACTGAGAGTTTAAGTGTATCCTCAAGGACCCCAAATCAAAATACTTATTCTCAGCCGTGACCAGTAATTCAAATACACGCTGCCGTGGACTCGCTGCTTGTGTACAAATGTAATAAACAGTATAATAAAACGCAAACACAGATGAGCGCTCGTAGGATTAAACAGCTTTAGCTCGCTAATCTGGCACATAACGCAAAGAGCTTTAGAGATTACGGTATGCCCATTTTCTACAATAATTAAGCGCGCAAAAGTAAAACAATTCAATGCTTGCTATCATTCGGTGCAGAATCTTGTCTTCAAGTTTGCTATCCAAAAATTTAAAGATTAAGATATACAGAACTATAATTCTGCCTGTTGTTTTGTATGGGTTTGAAACTTGGTCGCTCACACTGAGGGACGAACATAGGACGAGTGTGCTGGAGAATAGGGTGCTGAGGAGAATATATGGGCCTACGAAAGACAATGTAACAAGAGAGTGCAAAAAACTACGTAATGAGGAGCTTACTGATCTGTACTCCTCACCAATTATTATACGGATGATAAAATCAAGAAGAATGAGAAGGGTGGGGCATGTGGCGCGTGTGGTGGAAAGGAGACGTGTAAACAGGGTTTTGGTGGGGAAATATGAAGGAAAGACCACTTGGAAGACCCAGGCGTAGATGGGAGGGTAATATTAAAATGGATATTCAGGAAGTGGTATGGAGGCATGGACTGGACTGATCTGGCTCAGAAGAGGGACAGGTGGAAGGAATTTGTAAAGGCGGTAATGGAACTTCGGGTTCCATAAAATGTAAGGAATTTCTTGACTAGCTGAGAAATAGTTAGCTTCTCAAGAAGAACTCTGCTCCACTGAGTAAGTAAGTAAATACAATGAACCAAACCAGCAGATGCTAACAGCAGGAAATAAAACCCTTCTACAGGCGCAATTGTTCCTGTGTCTAAACATCACAAACACGCCACGAAAGGATACAGATCGAACAGAAGCAAGCACCATAGCCAAAATCCACAAATTTTCTACTTCCATAAAAATGAAACAGTTCTTGTTGGGCGTTCCCCTAGCACAGCACCAAATTTTTATATGCTCAAACTCGTTTTAAATAGAATTCCAAAAGCGCTGATTTCCGATACGCTGATCGCTTTGATCCACACAGGTACGAACAGACGTACTGTCATCCACTTAAAAAACGTTTAAACATGCTACCAGCTAATTTCGAGCAAACTTGTTCCGTACAGATTTTAGTCACTTTTAAACAAATTTCGAACTCCACTGTACGCAGTACACGCTTCTAGCCAGCTAATCACATAAGGGTCTCCGACTGTTTCCACTCCACTCACCCTAATAATAATAATAATAATAATAACCGCTGGTTCAAGTACCAGGAAGAAATGCCTGTGACAGTGGACATACATATCGTATAATAATAATAATAATAATAATAATAATAAAGTGGCATGCGTCAACCCTTCCTTACTCTTCCTTAAGAATAACGTTTTGATTTAAGAATACAATTTTGAACGAAGAAACTGAGAGTAAATGACGGCTATGTAAACAACATGAAGAAACTATTGACCACTTAACCTCGGGATACCCCATTTTGGCGAAGAATGAATACTTAATTAGGCACGGAAAAGTCTGTGCACATTTGCACTACTCAATATGCAAGGCCTTAGGCATTGAAACGACAGACAAATGGTACAAACACAAACATGCCCAAGCCAGTGTATGAAGAGGGAGATGTCACAGTGTTGTAGAATCAAGCAGTACACACAGACAGAGAAGTGACAGCAAATAGGCCAGACATAATAATTAAAAACAAAAAGGAGAACACATGCACACTGATAGATGTGGCAATACCCGCAGACAGGCATGTTGTGCAAAAGGAAGCGGAAAAGAGGTTAAATTATAAGAGTTTATGCATAGAGATACAACGAATGTGGAGCCTGAAACGTATGATTATACCAGTAATAATTGGAGCTACTGGAATAGTAACGAGAAGCTTAAGGAAAAAATTGAGTTATACCAGGAAAACATTCGATAGATTCACTACAAAAGACAGCTACACTTGGAACATCACACATAATACGGAAAGTACTGCAGTGTGAAACTTGAAGCCTGAGAGGTGGGGATCACCGCTGGTTCAAGAGAAGTACCAAGAAGAAAAAGCTTGTGACAAGAGACGATAATAATAATGATAATAGTGGAGTGAATCCATCCTTCCTTGCTCCGGATTGCAACATTTCGATTAACTCCAGGCTGTCACGGTGGTAATAACCACCTTTTCATTAAACACCAGCATTACTTACAATTTTTTACATACTGAAAACACTTGTATTTAACTTTGTCGAAAACCCCGTCTAGGGCTGTAATCAAAGCTTGATTAGTGTATTTTAGACACTTATAAAACATACTACTAAAACACGCTGGGCTGTCAGTGTTCCGAAACCGCACAGTTTTCACACCACTTCATAATAAAAATCAGAGCCGCCTGCGGGGGGTGGGGGGGGGTCGTAGTTCTCCTTGGTGCTGTCATTTTACACTAGCCACGTTTTTACCACTAGGCAAAACACAACAAAAACAAACCAGGTGTGAACGACGAAGGCTCAGATACTATACATTCACCATAGTTTTCGGTGCTGCCTACACTTCTGAGGTAAATTAACACAGTCTTTACTTTCCAACTTTCCCATGTCTACCACTAAAGAAATGCCTACGGACAGTACAGTAACAGGCCACGGCAGGCCTGTTATGCCAAATGAACAAGTAGGTCTACTCAACCCTTGTCCTTTTGAAACCCACAAGCTCATACAAAACACTAGGTGTGACTTATTAATGCGAAATGGCAAGTGAAAGGCAAGCAGCAGGCTTCAACAGCGTCTTAACACATAACCACCAAATCCTGCCTTCAGAGTTTACCAATACGAGTGCACGAATGAATGACACGCGTCAACCTAAGACTGAAAAGCGATCATCGTGGCGGTAGACTTGTACTGAGATATCACTAGTACTGAGCGCACAAAACATTTTCGACCAATGCGCGATGTGAGGTCCTCACAGCGACACCAATGAAGATTCAAGCCTTCCAGGAAATGGTGCCATGTCGACTGGAAAAAAAGTCACAAACGTTTCGTAAGAAATTGCTGCCTCCATCTTCGGGGTCACAGATTTGGACACTGAAGACTTAAATCTTCATTTACTAAATGATGCCGAAACAAACCCACAGACGTGATTTTATAATATAAATGAAAGGCCGTTTACTCTTCATAAATTTTAGGTAGGATTATTAAAATTCCAGTCTAAAGCCGCAATTGTTAACGATAGCAGCCATGCAGATTATGTGGAATTTCAGATAGGCTCATGGTTTTACAAAATGCGTGGTCAAATATTTAACGGACTGATAATCATGAGATAAAACGTGCAGATACCAAAATACTGACGTAGCCAAGGCACGAGAACCACACGGAAGGATCTGAAATACGCGTTAACATTTTTGTCTGAAAATATAATCGGGGACAAAAAGACCTGATACGAAGACAATATTACAGGTAAAGTGACTGCTACAGAATATAGTGCGAGAACGCACAATGGGCTCAACTGGTTCTGGATTTGGTCCAGTGGCCGCTTGTGATAAAAAAAAGTAACGAACATCCAAGTTTTATAAAATGCCGTGAAATTTCAAACCCACCGAGCGGTTATGAGCTGCCCACGGAGGAACAGAAACCATGCAGTTACACTTCTGATTGTTGACAATAAGGGAGTCTGAAACTTAATGTGTAGCAGCATGGGCAGTGAGTGTTACATGCGAAGAGTCTGGTCTGCTGGGGTTAAAGCGGCCAAGGTGTGAAACTGATCACTCGCCTCCACCCAAGACAAATTACGAACGCGCAATTTTTTACCACCTCTCTCCCGTACGTATTTAGAACGAGAGTACTGAACGAAGCAAAGAGGCGACTGCCTATATAAGCAGAGACGCGGAATACTACGTCTGTTAACCTACCTTCCCTTCATAGAAGCTGACGGGATCCGTTTAACGGGTTAGAGGTCCCCGAACCTTACCTTTACAACCAATACACTACAAATCTTCATGGCTTACATGTAACAGCACAAAGAAAATGTACTCGTAACTGCAGGAAACAAGATGCTGACATGACGGATGATTGCGTTAGCTGGCTGATTGGACTTGGCGTGGGGGAAAAGAATGACGTAGATAAAACTTCGTCCTACACTGCAACTCAAAAGCCGCTATTGAACGCTGTCGCTGTTGTGCTTAGGCAATCCAGCAACACTTCTATGCTTCAGCAGATGCCTACCGACTTCGGCGATAGAACATAAACAAAGAGAAACTAAAACAAAAGTAGGTTTCTAGGCCAAGAGGTCGCTTGACTGTTAGGATTTTTGTATACGTAGTTTCTAAAATGTTTCGTGTAGTCATGAAGCGATTATCGAATGTAGTGAAACGATATGAACGAATGAATAAGAAAAGTCTCTCTGAAAATTTCGTTTCTTCACTACCAAAAACAATTAACACTAAAATTAACCTCTGATTATTAAATTTAATCTGAGTTATACATTCAGGAAACACACTCCACGTCGGCTATAAAAACTAGTCAGTTAAACCCGTATAATAGGGAAATAATCGCTGTTTCTTCTGACAGCCGTATAAAACACATAAATGCACCTTGTGAGGAAAATGTAGTATTTTTTAGTGTTAAACCCGCTGGCACATAAAGTAACAACCACGTTGTGAAAGGTTAAAAATTCACAACGTATCTCACAAAGAACACAACCAACTTCAATTAGAAAGAACCAGTTAACGCTGCACAGGAAAATAACGGTTATTTGTTTCGACATTCATACTGATATAAAGTCTCTGAATGTGAATTCTGTTGGCACATACAGTGCCCACCAAACTTAAACCGTTACTGAAAATGGCATTTGACACATCTGTAATCAGGCCACTGTATCTACTCTAGCTGGTTAAGATCAGTACAAATCAAAATCATCTTATGCAGTATCCCATTACAACAGGAGAAAGCATGAGCATTCAATGCAACAGTTTACGATGCATTTACAGTAGGGGGAATGAGAAACTGGAGTTAAGATATAAGAAACAAATGACAATAACGTAATAATACCACCTGTGAACTACTTTATTACGAGATACAATTGTATTGCGGCACTGAAATTCAACAAGCTAACACTCTCCTTCTGATGGGGGGGGGGGGGGGGGGGAGGCCTGGTCTTTTAAAAAAAACCCAGAAAAATTCCGTTTCCTTCAAAAGAAAAAACCCAAAAAAAGG
>Ga0123352_10005701_pt1 | contig 18849 bp, 12 predicted proteins | sample TergutLab28metaG_FD_89700 | JGI IMG/M metagenome (GOLD analysis project Ga0123352, IMG submission 89700) | Labiotermes labralis P1 segment gut microbial communities from Petit-Saut dam, French Guiana - Lab288 P1 | ecosystem: Host-associated > Arthropoda: Insects > Digestive system > Gut ... | reverse complement strand
TATTTTTTATAATTTTATTTTTTTTTTTTATTTAAGGGATATACAAGAATGATTTATTTATTTATTTATATATATATATATATATATAAATATATATATATATATATGAACTTCTGATTCAAGTTTTGCATGAAATAAAAACAAATCCACATTCACAAATGGCAAGTTCCCTCTGTTGAATTTTTCTTTGCTTGATCAAGGTCCTAAGCCACTTCACTGATAACGTTTGTGGTGTGTGCTGATGCAACGTCCTGCTGAAAAGCACACAATTCTCCCATTTCTAAGAGAAACTCCAAAATATTTATGATGTAGCAAGAATTACTTTTGCTAACACAACATTGAATGATGAAAATTTATTATGGGAACAGACCAGGTTTCTCACAATTATGCACAAAAATGTCAAGGCAATTGAGACGGCCAAAGCAATTTAGATCAAACTCAGTGTAGCAGTCTTACTTTCTGGGTTTGATGTTTCTGGGAACACTTTAGGCTCATGGAACAGTGGGAAAGAGAAAAGTTAATGCTGTAACATTTCCCCATGTTGTGCCTTCTCATCCTTGTGGTAAGGATGGGATGGAGGTATGGTAAAAGTGTCGGGAAATGGACTGTTGGGAGTATGCAGTGGTGTGATTTGAGCTTTGGGGTTGAATTCTAAATTCTGTTAAATTATTTGCACGTCAGGATCCACAGTATCCCTGTGTCAAACGCCAAAATTCAGTGAAAATGATCAAATTCAGGAAATTAATAGGCAAAGCTGATCTGAACAATATATTGTTGAGTTGACCAAATGAATACTCAGACTTGTGCCAAACCTTCCTGAATATAACCAGTGCATATGTCCGAGAGTGTCAGTACAGACTTCAGCAAAAGCATGCTAGCTTATGTATTAGAGGCTACGAGCTAGTGAGGCAGATGGTTAGTATACAGCAGTCAGTTACATAAAACCAGGTGCATTTAAGAAGATAAAATTAAATGCAAGTATATCATATTTATACCACAAGAGTTAGGCACAGTCTATTATGAAAAATACTGAAAAAATTGGGTTCACTTAATAGGAATTAATGATTAAGCTAATGTGTAATACCTGCAAGAACAAACTACATTAAAAAAAAACCTTATGACTCAAAGATTAACTACAACAAGTAAGAGGTATAACTGTTCATCTCTGAATAGTAATGTACAAAAAAGAAACAATAGCACCCAATAACTTTTATGATTCCATAACACTTGTGTTTTGAACTCTGGCATTGGAACATTCTCCAGATAAACTGTTTACACCGCAATGCAAGAATTTTAAACTTTCTTTCGCATTCAGCATCCCTGAGGCATACAACAGGCTGCAACACATACAGCTTTAATAAAACTTGCATTTTATACGATTGTTACTGACACATGACACTATAACAGAAGAAGAAGAAAAGTCATCTTTTAAGCCATATATCTTGCTGTATAAGCTAATCTAAAACAGTACACATATTATGTTAATAAAATTGTCCCTATGCACATCATGATGGCATTCTTAACTTGGCACCAGGTAGAAATGAGTCATCAGCTGTATGTCCTGCCTACTTGAACCCTGGGGAAGAGCCCATGTTGCCCACATAGAGGCTGGGTTGAACCCAGAGCTGGTCTAGATTGCTCAAGAAGAGAAAAATATCTCATCCCCACCAGGAATTGAACTATGATTATTTTGCTGTACAGCCTATAGCCCAGTCATTATAGAAACTGAGAAATCACAGATCTTACAGGCAGTCCAGTGTTTCAGGGCTCCACACAGCATCTGCTCAATACATGATGATCTACTGTAGTATCTAAGAGATTAATATCAGAGAGAAGACCAACACAGCTCTGATAGAAGGGAAACACCCACATCTTCCTCCTTATGGTGAAAAACAGCAAACTCGATTTAATTATACTGCATAATCTGGTTATTGCAAAAATTAAGCATAAATACAAATTCTTTTGGTTACAAGAGAACCACTTGCTGAAAACTTACATAATTTCAAGACTTCACAGACAGAGTATTGAGATTTAAAACTGACTTCACAGATAATTTACCCATAACTTTAAAAGAAAGAACTACCCAAAAAATTACTGTTTTACATTAGAATAGTTTTTCACACTAATTTCAGTTAAGATATCACTTATCTGCAATACATATTTTTAAAACCATAACAACTCTTAAACAGCTACATTTTTGTGCAGCATTAAACTACACTGGCTTATATGAAACTTGGCTTAATCAGAAACAGCTTTTTGAATTACTGATGTTTAGAGAACACTGTGTGTTTTGTCTTTTCCTCAATTAGTGTCAGTCTTTCTTCCAACAGTACCGTAAATTTTCTCAACATTTCAACCTGAGCGGAAAGATTTTCCACTGCTGCCAACACCTGCTTGGTACACTCATTACTGTCTGCAGGTGATGAACTGTTGACATTGTGTGCTGAAGAAAGAGATATGGATTCCTGCTTATATTGACCTGCAGGTATTTTGCTTAATTGACCAGCTTGCTCAAACAGTGTTTCACCGTAACGATTATGCTGTTCTGGACTGTCACTCTCACTGCTGTCAAGGTCTATTATTTCAGGTATATTGTAATGAGAAGTCCTGTCTGGAGGAGTAGTGTCCTTCATATCAACTGACTCTACAGTTGTTACCTATAAAAAACAAGATTGTAAATGCACATATTATATTACATTCAACTTCATTATGAATGTTGCATCCTGGACATTTCTTGAATGGTCATGCCATTTAATCCACTATGGTCATGATTTTTGTTGTTCATAACTATTATTGGGGTCAGTCATTATATTTCTGTATATAACTTGTTATGTATAAGACAAGGTTGATTTGGTCTGTGTTATATAAAACTTCATAAAACTCCATCGAATGGAAGCTAACATACTTCATATGGACAGATATGACAAAGCTGATAGTCACTTCTCACAGCCTAAAAATGTAGACGTGTGTGTCTATTTTTGAGTGGGTGATGCTGGTATTGGGAAGAGGAAGCACTAAGAATGCTCTCTCTGGAGAACTTGCTTTGAAAGAGATTACTGATATGTCTCAAGACAGACTACAAAAGTATGATCTACATCTGGGTCACCACACAATCAGTCACATATCATTAAATATTATTTTCTCTGCTATATGACAAGTCTGGAAAAAAATCAGTTAGTATAATTACCTGTGACAGAACTATATGACTTAACAGATCAGTCAGTTAAGTCAGTGGGTATTGGCAGGGTGACAAGGGTGCAGTTCTCAACACAGACGTGATTCCTATCTTCGCCACCATACTGTAATAAGTTCTGTTGCTTACATTGTCCCCTATTCAAGGGGTGTACAGTAGCATAGTCATACAGCAGCTGAAGTGTGATGTTGATCAACAACTTCTTCTACTGCCAACGTTAAGTAGGCACAGAGCTTCAGCTCTTCTTCTCCCATATACCCTCATAGTGTAATGTTTAGACTGAGAAACAGTTTGTACCATGTATGACTACTTCCAAAAATACAGGCCATACCACAGTTAAGATAGCCTGACACTATCTTCTCACTGTAGAGGTCTGGGATCATTCATGTCCAAGTGACAGTTATTAACTGTGATATTACAAAAATTAAGCTTAAGTCAACCCTGTACATGCCATAAAGGCATATAGGGAGAGGGGAGGTATTTCTCTATTCATTCTCAACCTCAAGCTAACTGCTGGTGGGTGGTAAGTCTCACGTCCTCGTCACTTTACTGTTGTGGAAAGGGTCCAAGTACCAACTGAATAGGAATCCAGGTGAGTCCCCAAGCTAGTCTGGACATTTTCAAGAAGAGAAAAATCCAATGTGCCTGCCAAGAATTGAACCTTGAATTGTCTAGGCCACAGTCCAGTCACTATCTTGACTGAGCTATTTCAGTTCAAGTGATTCTACAGCAAATTTTACAGCAACTGCTTCAGACTTCATGTGGCAGTCACTGTCAACTTTCCACACCTATCAGTCACTGAGGTTTGTTCTATTAATCTTAATAAATGTACATGTTTCTCCTAGTTGTAACTTCATTTCTGACATGGCCAGAAGCAACGTAAGGAAATTTAAGTTTTTAAACTTAACAGCTTCCATATTTCAGTTGTGTCCACAATTGTTTAAACCAGTACCTTTTTGTTTCAAAATGTACTACTGTTTTTACATGTTGATACCTGTAAATATACGCAGACTAATAGAACTGCTGCCAGAGGTTGACTTTCAGTACTACACTTGAGACACACAATTCCAGATTCTTCTAATTTAAATGGCAGTTAAATACTGGATTTCCAACTTACGTGAATATCGGGAACATTCTCACCAATGACATCTTTCCTAGCATCTACTTGAAATGCAGCTGGTGAATTGAATTCACTTGTCGATTCTTTCAAATTGGTCTGATGTTTTTGTTGTTGTTGAGGATATTCTCGCAGCAGATTTTCAAGATCAAAGTTTGTCTTCCATACTAATACCTTAGAATTAAAAAGAAAGAAAGAACAGTTTAAATAATGAACATGCAAATGTACATACTCTTATTTTCACTGTCTAATTTGCACATTCATACATTGAAAAATGAATTAGTTATATATAATGTACCACAATGGCCACTGTTTTTTGACACTTCAGGTTATCATGATATTGACCATGAGGATAACCATCTTCTAGTTCAACAAAATCTTTTCAGGCTGTCAGCCTGAGAAGATTTTACTGAATTCTGTCACTGTTAAAACTTCAAGGTATACACCTTCTAGTTACCTTCAATCACTGATTTGTAATTTATTTTACTTATAAATGTCACACTTCTATTTAGCTACAAATTTTAGTGAATGCTTCATTCAGCATAAGTGTGCATGGCTACTGATGAAATCCTTAACCCTCTATAACGCCAAGTTAAATCCCATTGTGGGATAGTGTAGGATTGTTGGAGTGACAACCACAGTAAAACACATATAATGTTATTTTATTTTTGTCTTAAGGTCGTACAGTATGGTTGAACTCTGCGTGACGGCTTGGTCAGGAGTGCGCAGTGCAGTTGTGCAGTGGAACCCAGGCAGATGGCGGCACCGTCCAGTCGGCTGTGGAAGTGGGCAGTGAGATGTGTAGCAGACAGCTCGCAGGATGCGTGGTGGTCACCAGTCTGGTTGGTGGAGAGATGTTAGCTGGCAGCATGGCAGGCCCCTGTCCACTCGTTAGGTGTCGTGATGTTGGGTGTCAAATGATGTTACTCCCTTCTGGATTGTCACCGACAATCCTAATCCTTTTGGTCGTTACAGACAAATTACTCCTTGTAGTAACAGAGCTGGCTGTCCATTCTTGATGTACTGAGCTGCCTAGTCCTTCTTGATGTTGCAGCTGGCTAGCCCTTCTTGATGTTGGAACTGACTAGTCCTTATTGATGTATCTCCTTCTGGATGTAGGCGTTGAATGATCTCAGGCTGGAAATGTGGCTTTTTTTATACAGACTTCTCGCTGTTCAACCTCTCCTGCCATTGGTTAGTTGGCAGATTTGGTAGGCATGGCTAGTAGAATGAATATTCTTATTGAGGTGCCGTGACGGGAAGCTCTGCTTGGTTTGGATCTGGGAGCGGAGACTGCAGTTAATAGAGAGACAAAAAGAGAAAGAGAGAGATCGGAGACAGAGACAGCATTGCTGCGCTGTCTGGCGGAGAACTGGACAGAGGAAGGAGAGCTACAATGTGGGTGTCCCCACACCATCTTCCCTTTGCTAGCATTATTCGGAGCTCACCATATTCTCCACATTAGCAGGTAAAGGGTGAAATGGGCAACTGTCATGTCTTATCAGTAATGTCATTTGCTGAGGATGCAGCACATACTACGCTAAATTATTACACAATATAATTCAAATGCACTGCACTATTTAAATCATTCATTAACACAAGACATATGAAAATTTTGGCTTTTATGAGTTATCGTCTGACCTGCTGATCAACCCCACCAGAAGCAAAATATTCTCCATTTGCTGAGAAGGTCACAGATGTCACAGGTCCCTCATGGCCTTGCAGCGTGTAAATGGGACGGCCCTCCAAAAGGTCCATCACCTGAAAGAAGAAAATTTTACTAGGTCTCTCACAGATATGTATTTTAATGAACCTAACAAGTTTCTCTTGCGCTCCCTGACTTACATTCATAATGTAATCTACAATCTATTTTTAATACAAAGAAGAAAGTAAGATAAACAAGGCAGGCAATATACACATAACAAAACATTCAGGCATGTTCCCGTAACCATTGTTGCTGTGGAAAAGCAATAAGTATTACATATTCTGAGTGTGTGTCTGCAGCCTTACTCAACCAGCATGCAGAGTGCATGTGCTGTAATATGCTGTCATCTGTGGCCAGTCTTGCTCTACAGTACTTTTCCACATTATCTCATACATGACATGAATATGAATATAAAATGTGTGTTTTGATTTTCTCTACAAATTGTGTCTGAAACATTTCCCATTTTAAGAGGAGCTCAGCAAGATACTATCACAAATGAGCATACGTCTTCATGTAACATACTTATTATTCTTGTCAGATTTTAACAAAACCTGAACTTCCTCAACGGATTTAAAAAAAACACTCAAATATTAAATTTCATGAAAATCTGTCCAGTAGGAGCTGAGATGTTCTATGTGGACAGGCAGAAGGATGGACATGATGAAGCTAACAGTCGTTTTTTGCCATTTTGTGAATGCACCTACAAGGCAGGACATGTTAGATAAGATCTCACAGCAGAATGCTGCAAGAAAAGTTGGCATATTAAGACCTAATTCGTATGGACATTTGTCATAGCATTGGAACATTTACTACAGAGACACGGTGCTGATTGGAGGGTAAGAAACTGAAAAGATTTTTCAATGGGATTTACTCCTACTGCTAAAAATATCAATGGATGTTGATTTAGCGGGTGGATATTGCATGAAACCATAATAGTAAACTGTACCAGTCTTCTCTGATTCATACCTTCATGGTGGAATCACTGGATGCTGTAAGCAAATAACTGCCACATGGGTGGAATGCTATTTTGTTGACAGTATCAAGGTGGCTGATGTAATTTTGCAGCAGTTTTTGCATACGGATGTCATACACTTTCACGGCATTGTTTGTCATTGCCGTTCCAACACATGTGCCATTGGGAAGAAATTCAACATTTACAGCATGGCCTGAACATAAAAGTTTAAGACAGTGACAAATAAACTTGAAACCAATAGTTTTAGTTTCCTATCAAAAAACTTTTTGAAATATGCCATTATAAACAAATTTCTTCAGAATCTTGTCAAGGATAACAAAATATGATGTGACAAATTTTAAACCTAAAGCAAACTTCTAAATTACTACTTGTATCTGTGCAAATAATTTGCACATATAGAGAATAAAACATTTAATCAACAGAATATATTGAATTTTAATATTAATAAAAATTACAAATTGTATGTACTAATGCTTAATGTCAAGAAAACGATATGCTGATCCTGAGAGATACTATTTACCTTTAATCTCCTGAAATGTATGCACACACAGTGAACTGTTGGGGTCGTACAAGCGAACAGTCTTATCATCAGAACACGTAACAATGAGTTGACCATCTGGAGCATAACGAGCACAACGAACCCAATTGTTATGTCCCAGAAGAGTGGAGATGAACTTCCTTCTGCCAACACACCATATCTTAACACTCTTATCATCTGATGCTGTTACCATTCGTTGCCCATCCGGTGAAAAATGAATGGATCGAACCGTGCCTGTGTGGGCACGGAATTCTGCTGTTTCTCCATGAACTGTTGGGACCCAAAGACGAACACTTCGGTCCCGTGACGCAGAAGCTACTAAGCTTCCAGATGGTGAGAAACATACATCCATCACGCCATTCGTATGAGCCTTGAACCTTTGTTATTAAAGACAGAAATAATGAAAATGAAACTACATTTGTACACTTTCTTCACAGAATTAAAGTTCTAAATGCTGGTATAAAATCATATCAGCCAATGAAGATTATAACATTTTTACACAGTTAATTAAAAAAAAAATTAGTTTAATGTTCACCACCATTAAAAACGCTAATCAAAATTCATGAATTTAGTAGTATGAATGCTTGGTCTTGAATGCACATTACTGATTTTATAAATCTCTTGTAGATGTTCAATCTGTGTGAAACACCTTGCTGAGATGATGTGGGCACCTGTGCATTCTTTTTCCATGTTTTGCATAAAAAATAACTTGATGGAATGTGAAAGTGAAATCTGTTTCCAGCATTACATAAATATATGGCAATAATTAAAATAATGATTGCTACCATTGACAACAAATCATGTCTCTTTAACTGCGGTTAAATTTAAACAGTCTGTTTAATGTGCAAAACAGTTTCAAGTACAAGTAAGCAATACGGGACTTGAATCAGAAATTACTAACGTTAGACATATTTAGACTAGTATATATTATTTCTACAAAACGAAAATTATGCTGTTTCAGTTCAGGTACACATCACACTGCAATGACCTGTTTTCATCCTATTTTTAACATAATATATAACAACATAATGTTTAATCACCTAAATGCCCGTATTTTTGGCCTAAAATTCCACACCATTATGCTTGCATCGAGGCTACTAGATGCTAGTTGTTTCACAGTTGGATTGAATGCAAGGGCTGTTACAGTGTCTCGATGCCCTCGGAAATGGCGTTCCAACGTCGGATCGTGGCTTGACATGCTTCTGTTAACAAAACAATTCAAATTACTTCTAATACAAACTTAATGTACAAACATCTTAGCCACAGCAAAATGTCAAATCTAGTATCAAGTATTATTGATGAGACATTATGAGTACTATATCCTACATACGCTCATGTTTTTACCATAATCCTGGCATACGAAGTTACCTTAACTTACTGTGCACAAAATAAATATGTTCTTTTCCTTAATAAGCAACACAGTATATTATTTCCAGGTCTGTTGAATCCACCGCCGCTAACGAACTTTTCCAATTTTAACGGACTTCACGGATGATGTTTGGGACCACGGAATAGTACATTGCTGACGACAATAGATCAAATGCCGACAGTGGTCTCCGATTATGGAACTGCAATACAGTATAACTGCAATCTGAGAGACATTGTACAAGAGAGTTCCGATATATCGATTATGGCCATGACAATCATAGATTATCGCCCAAAGTCCGAGTGAAACAAAGTTTATCCAAACCAGCGAAAAGCAAAGTAGGTGATACATGCACGATCTAACCAGGAAGCTTGCGTTTGATGCCATGAGTCACAAAGCATGCAAGGCCGTATCACAAATTTTATGAGGAATGGGGTCCGAAATGTCTACCATAAGCTGACGTTCCGTGATCGCGTCCTCAATTAGGGAAGGATCGGATGCTGCGACTGTCGAGTGCACCAATAAGTGTGGGGGAACACGACTGGCAAGCTGTTTGAGAAAATCTAACTAGAGTGCTGTATGCGAAGTATTCCTGTAAAGCCAAAGAACAAGTGGACAGGAACACCTCCCCACCCCCACCCCATCCACCGGAAAAATAATAAACATGAGAACCAATACAACCACAACGGACATAACAACCAGAAGCCTAATCAGCGAACAACGACCCAACTTGACCCTAATATAATTACAATAATATGATAGATATAAATCAAGTTAGATACATGGTATGAATCACAACAAAAATTGTAAGCCATCTAGGATCCCAAATGCAAGCAACCACACTGTAAAGAATTTCATGGTTCTTAGTTTAGCCTGAGGATGACTTTTTGAGTCGAAACATGTCGCATTAGTTCTAACTCATACCTTTATTACATAGTTGTGTTGACAGAAATATATATTAATAAAGTGAATAAACAGAATCAGTACACAACGGGATGACTTATTCTAATTGTAAAGCCAAAGGTTTCCACACCGTATGGTCAGAAGTCTCTGCTACAAGCTAACCTCTCCCAACTTCCCAAATTACCAGGTGAAAACCATAGTGCTATATGCATGCACGGCCATTTGAAATGCCCTACCACTTCGTTACATCGATTGCTCACAGTGTGCAGGCCAGAGTTGCTTAAGGAGCACTTACATACCCCCTCCTCTTTAGTTTGTACGTTGACATATCAGCAGCTTTGCACCTGGTTGAGTTGGTCCCCTAGATGATGTGGCTAGCACTTTTCAGCTACCCCAAATTTTTTCCATAATTTTCCTCTGCTGCAAGGTGAATTCCAGCCCAAGTGTCACCAAGACCTTCAGTAAACAAGAATTCTCCTTTGACATAACAAAGGCTTTCAGCATACAATGTTTCCATGTGAAGTGGAAGTCCTTAGCTTTTTAGTGAGATCAGGCAAAACATTCTTATCAGTCCCATTTAGTACCACAATACATATATGAAATACTTACTTCGTACAGACGTTTTCCTCTAAGTTTGTTTGAAATTTTCCCATGTTGCCTACAACAAAACGAGAATAGGTATTCACTGACAATGGGAGGTACATTAAAATTACCAGTTCATATGCTAAATAATAGCCACTTAAACTGTTGTTTTATTATCACAACCTATATTTAAAGTAATACATGTGTTTGTGTTTAGTGTCAAATTCCATGAAGTTTGTTTTGTCAAACTTTAATATTAGTTTCTTTGCTATAAACTATATTTTAAACTCAGCAAAGGCATCATTACAGATATTTTGAAACTGGCACTTCCCAGGTGATAAGTTATACTAGTATCATCAGCTAAGAGGTTTGGATCGTAAACTTACAATTAGACATAAATCATGTGTGTATTTGTACAACAGTTAATGCATTATTCTTTAGCTTAATTGTTCCTACACCCTTCAACTATCAGTAAAAAAATTGCATCCCCAAAGGCAACACTAAAACTGTACAACTTCTGAATACACTAGAAGGAACAGTTGTACTATTCACACGTGTGATGTGTGCATACCTCAAATAACAAATATACACACACCCAACAAATTATGATAATAACCTGACATGGGACAAAATTATACCATTTTATATCACTTTGGAGAATCGGTTACAGGAAAATAAACACCATTAAATCAAAAAGTGGCAGGGGATTTGAAAAGAAGTGGGCTGAAAAGGGCATGAATGCAATCCAGAAGAGCAACTATCATAATAGATGAGATACAAGAAAGGGTACACAAATCTAAAATCTACAGTCCACAGATATAAGATTTCAGTGCAGATTTGCAGCAAGTCTATCTTTTAAATGGTACAATGTAGGACCATATGAACTATAACAATAAGAACAATGTTACAGCAGTACATAACAGTGCGAGGAGTATGAGTTATTAAAAACATGCAATGTCTGGCAAGCTGTACTGCATACATGTCTCATTAAAACAATGAAACTGTCAATAAATGCTCATATAACTTTTAGCCACAAAAACCAAACAGTTCTTCTATATTTTTTTTTATTAACATCCATTACATATCCACAATAAACTTAAAAAACTTCACAATAACATTAAAGGAAGATAAGTCAATCATGAAAGGAATAAAACAACTGTGTTCAGACATGCAATACATTAAATGACTTCACCTGCAGAAATATGCTATAGCATGAAAATCATTAGAGACGACAGAATCTGGTACATTCATTCACATTTCCTCTCCCATTTAGCATATATTCTATATACAAACTCAAATAGACATCAATTCAAATTCTCTCATTACAGATTGGTGAGCTTACACCAAATATAAGATCCTAATTTTATCTGACAAATATCATCTCACTTCTGTTGGATCTGTTATGTTATACCCACTGGCAAGCTGACCCACTTTATCAGAAAATGTATCAACTACTAGCCCCTGTGCACACATTATATGGTTCACAACAAACTCCATGACAGTTGTCAAATGAGAAATTCCAACATGCTGGCATCTTATTGGAGTGCACGGCACAGAAATAGATGCTACACACATTCTGTTTAGTGAAGAAGGATTCGCAAACTCTCCGAAAGTTCCATGCTACTGCACAACATACCACTACATGATTTTAAGGTTGGCATCTGGTGCGTCATGAGGGCAAATGCAATTACTGGAACCATACTGCTTACTGAGACCACAATTCACACCAGTCTGTTGCACACATTCTGACGCCATTTTTTGAACACCAGTACAGTTATGAGAAAATGTCTGCCTTTTATTATGATGGCAGTGTAAAAATATTCTATGGGTAGTTCAGGGAGTGTTTTTGATGACAGAATAATAAACATAGGACTGTGGCCCCATTCACCAAATCTGAAGCCATGCAATCAATTTTTTACTTGTGGGGCATAAGGATAGTGTACAGTAATAATCCTCACATTGAAGACAATCTGAAAATAAACAGTGAGACTGAAGTGCCTTCAATTTCACCCAAAGAATATTTTACATGCAATGAATGTGTTTTTTAGATGTGATGAACATCTATGAGCTGAAGGAAACCATTTCCAGCACCTTCTTAAAATACAGACAATAGGCAAAAACCTGCAATACAGTGAACTAAACATCTGCAGCACCTTCTGTAAATACAATATTTAAAACACTCATACTAAATGTGCCAGTAATCTAAAATGTGTGGACCCTGACTCACAGCAAACTGAAAAAGCAGTGATCGCTGTGCTGTGTGTCATCATCCAAACAGCTTGAGAAAAGTACTAATTAGATAAAACAAGGATCCGTTACTTGGTGTCAAATGTGTTACATCATCTGACTTGATGTAAAAGCACAAATCATGTCACTACCATTCCAAGACAAAAAGTACCATGAGTACATACATAATGGTGTACCTTACATGTTCCATATCTGTGCATTAAGGAATATTTACACTTAGGTAGCAAACCAACAAATGCATGCTGGTAAAGCATATTTTATAAGCATTCATTTGTTGGTTTGCTACATAAGTGTAACTAAATTGTGTAATTGGAAACACAGTGCATTAGTAACATATTGAATCAAATTACAGAGCAAGTGGGTGTGTGAAATTATGTCACTAACAATACTAACTACGAATGCTTATGAGCAAGAAGAAATGCTGTTGTGGTAATTTTTCTTTGAATTATACTGCAGTCTTCATTTGAAAAGAAAGCTGAAACAAAGAACAGCATTTATAAACAACCTAAAACACATTTCAAATTCCAAATGGGATTGTTACCATCAACAAGACTGTTAGTTCTGATGTTAGTGCAGAAAGTTCATAAAACGAACTGTACATTACATTTTTGATTCTTCAGTGTACATTACAAAATTTCACCTTTTGGATTTGAATGAAATCTGGCACTGGGGGGCTGGCTTTGGTCCAATATAAACGTTACACTGCACACATTTTAAACTGAACTTAATCAGTTTTATTAAAAGCAAATCACTGTTCTCTCACCTTCCCACCCCCCCCCCCAAAAAAGGGGGGGGGGGGGGGAGAGGAGGTATATAACATAAAATACAAATCCCCAAAGATCTAAAATTTTAATTAAAAATATTTTTCAATTATGAAATAACAGAAGAATTTTATCTGGAATGAAGAAACGTTAAAAACAGTGGGCGCTGCTACTCGAAAAGAACTCATTTGGAAGGTAAGTGTATTCCAAACCTAAGCCTGGAATAATTCTATTATGTTATTTATAACAGAATCTTGTTAAGGCCTGTCTAATGACCAATGAATTCAAACATATCACAAGCCTCAGAAAACATTTTATACATCAGATTTTATCACATCAGTGGAGCACATTTTTTACACAACTTTGTGACTGAAAATTTAGGTATGAGAGTTACACAACCTACAACAAGTGTACATCACAGAATATACCACTGTTTGATCTATTTGTGGAAGTTAAAACACAACGAAAGAGAAGAGTTTGAAATCTTCATCTCATTATATTTGTTCCCTGCTGACATACTTTCATTACAATCTGTAATGAAGAAGTAATGCTGTCTGCATGAACACCACGAAAGCATACAGGCATTTGGAAGTGTGGCAAGGGCAAGAGACTTTTTCCTGGCTTCTGCCATAAATCAAGCAATTCCTTGGCTGTTCAGCCCAAAGCCTAGTCACTAGACTAACTGTGCTCTCCCAGATCTGTAATATACTGTTATTGTCACTCTAATATCCTAAATGATCTTCCTCCTACACATGACATGGATGGATGCTTTGAAGCCTGTACTGCAGTTCAGCAGTTGATAGCATCCTTCTGCATACACCTATGTCCTCACATGTTTCAGTGATCTTGTCTTCTTGCATTTTGTCTACACACTGTAGATTTCATTATTTCCATGATACAAAATGGCTTCTATGATATTAAAAAATAGGATAGAAGCAGTTTATTACACTTGCAACTAACCTGTATGGATATCCATGAGCCTTGGACCGGAATATGGACAAGATAAGACTGAAGAAGGTTGCAACTAATACCAATCCCACAATTGATAATATCCTACGTTTCCTCACATCTCCTTTATGTGATGCTGCCTCTGTCATTAGGATCATCCCAAGAACTATAGCAGCATCTGATTGGCGGTTAAGAAAAATAACTCAACATGTACTTTTACATTTTATCACAATTTCTGAATTATGTAACATCCAGTCGCACATGTATATTACGATCCCCAGTTTGCCTTAAAATTGAAGTGCATGTCACATGCAAAGATCACATTTTACACTAACTAGAATGTTTAATATAAACATGTTAATTTTTAGGAATGTCCACATAGTCATGAAAAGCACCTATTAGCTTTTGAATGTCTGTCCATCTGTCTGTCTGCATGTATCAACTCAGCTCCCACTGGATATTTGTGAAATTTGCTATTGAAGACATAAAAATCTCATGAATATGCAAGTTTGGTTAAAACTGGACAAAAATACGGGGCACTTTACATGGAGACCTAAGTATATTTACACTGCTGACAGGGAAATACACAGTTCAACAATACACAGAGAACACACTGTTATGTCCCCATGACAACAACGGTTACACTAACACAATTCAATGTTACATATGTCACTTCACATGTACACTATCTTGTTTAAGGCTGAAGTTGGTTTTACACATAGTTACCACTGGGCTTTAAAGGGTTATAGAAAATTTGGAAAAAGAGCACTTTATGTCCAGTGTGGTAAAGTCACAATCTGTGGACTCGACAGTGTACACCGAGGCCTTGTCTTAGGTCCCAATTCTGTTTCTGAAAAAGTGGGCATAAATAATTAATGCTATTATCATCAGAAATAAGGGGTTATTTTAACAGAATGTAGCCAACAACAGGGTGTTTAACCAAAAATGAGGCAAATTGTGAATTGGGGTAAATTGGTAAGGGACATTAAAGCAATAAAACAAATGGGCATTAAAAAATTACCTTTGAGTACTTTGAGGTTAGATGAAGTTATGTCACTGCCTGAAGTAATGTGGTACTCACGTATGAAAACTTGTCTGCATATAATTCAGTCAAGGGTATTAACCCAAAACAACTTACCTGTGCAAGGATATATTTATACTAATGAAGTTACAAATAAAGAAAAAAACCAACACTAAATCACTGGTACAATTTTCCTAGTTATTGTGACGAAGGACATGGGGCAAAGAAAGCACCTGTGTTTCTGCACCAAAAGAAAATATAAAAATGTGACCTACAAAATGTATAAAATAACTCAAAGCTATTTATGTGACACAGCCATAATACCTATGGCAAATAAAGTTCTATTTAAAAGAAAATAACTTTGAAGAAGCATGAGTAAAGCGCTAGCATAAAAATATCACCTACTTCCAAGTCACTTCAATCTAGCTACAGCTTGGATGTTAAAGGATACTTAATATCATAACAATGTATGTTTCTAAAACAAACTGTCCCTGTGATGATCCATGAATGTATGCAACTCCTCCTGATGAAGCCTTGTGGACAAATGGAGGGCCTCGAATGTGATTCCACATTTGGCCGGACACCATGGCAAAACAAAAGAACTGTGAACATAAGATGTCAAAATATCAATGTAAAGTAATGCAGCCATCACAAACATGAGTACATGATACAAGGCACAGTGCCAAATGTCAAGGATTTTGAGTGTAGCACATGAAAAGATGGGGAATGGGCAGCCTTGTGTTCGGGCCAATACCAATTTTGTAAGTGCCAGAGTGGATTAAAAGTCATTTGAACACAGTGAACAAAAAACCCCAAATGCCTTACAATGGCCTCACACACCCATTAACTGAAGCAGGTTCAAGTATCTGATACAGATGCCACAGGTTCTGTATAGAATGCCAGTGCACCTTTTGCATTAATCGAGGCAAGATGAATGAAATAAAGCTGAGGTCTGCCTCTAAGAATTTTGTACAATTTGACTCAATTAAACTTCCAGAAGATTCTAACAATCATATTTCACATTCGAAATAATTTATATTAGGGAAATTGTCCATAATTTCATATTACAAAATAAGGCAAATAATTCAATTTAATTCTGTTAGTATGCTGGCAGCTTAAGTAATTCAGCCTCAGCAGCCTAGGATGCATCTAGTCAATTTACTGACAAAACCATATTTTCAACGAAGGGAAAAGACATTTATGAACAAAGTATACTTACAACAGCCCCGATACCCCAGCAATTTTTATTGTACAGGAAGTCCAGATTGTTTCTTCTGAGGTACAGAAATCCAGCTACCACAGAAAATAACATGACTAGAGCCACAGTGCCAGAATAATTAGGTGGACGGAAAACTCGGATCTGTAAAACACAGGTTACAAAGGTGAATGGTAAATTCGTACAAATTAAAAACCAAAAAAATACACTGTTGTTGCGAGACATCTCCAACTGCCTTTATCTCTTTGGTACTGGAACTATGATCCCATTGTACTCTGAAAAAACCAGGGGTTTACGTGGCTGCCAATTACCCTGCACATTCTTCACTGACAACTTTAATGGATGTTTGGTTTCCTCAGCTTCACAGTGTGCATTGACTATAGTTGACTTCTGACACCGAAGGGTTAATGAGTTTCCAACACATTTCAGGCCAGCTCAGCCCTTATCAAGGCATCATACTAGAGTAAGAATTATCAAGAACTTAACGGTAAAAGTGGTTTTAGTTTTATTCAAAAGCAATGTTCTTTACTTAAAATTTTTCAAAAAAACTTTTGAAATGTGTTATATATTACTGTCACACTGCTGTAAGTACAGAACGCTGTTTTGTCTTTAATAAGTGTTTACATGCATACAGAATATAAACAAGTTTAGACATAACTAGTTATTACAAAGTATTCAATCATACATTATCTTCATAGAATTACAAAATATGGCAGTTGTTTCCAAATATCTGAATTAAATTATCATGACCAAGTGTATCATGAATATATCATACACTACGCCAAATTTAGCAATGAGATCTAGTGTTGCTGCCTACATTGTGTAAATTCTACACCAGCCAAACATGAAATATTATGATGACCATATTGATTACGTGAGGGCACCTCTAATACTACTATTACTAATTTTCAAAGGGTAAAACACAAATCAATAAACTGACATGGGAGAAAGAGCTATTCAGGGAGACATCAGAGAAAAGACTGATTCTCCTGGTATATATCTTAACATTAGACTACCTGGACATCAGTTCTCTCTGCAATCCACTTAGCAATAGCTTCAGCCGCAAAACCAATTCTCTGAATATCCATTGTATCACTTTGCTTTGGCTTGCCTTTAGGTGGAAAGTGCATGAAAACTGGAGCTGTATTTAATCGAAGCTGCAATAGATCAAAACAAAATATTATTCTATAAGCAGCAATTCTGCAGACCTTATTTATGCTGCTCAGTCATTGTGCTTTTCATTCAAACTATCTTCAATGAAATACAGATAACAATTCTGTTCTTATGGATAAACACATTCATTTTTACCATCTATTAGCCTGTAATAATGTGTGTAATCACACCACATAATCCCAACAGGCAAGAAACATTGAGCCAGAAGAATGTTTTCACTACAGACTTAGAAATAACTGTTACAACTCAGAAGACAACAACATGAATCTTCACCACCATGAAAATCTGGAATCTAATATACAGTAACATCTATCTGAAAAATCACTGTACATTTACACAATAAATCTTACAGCACTGTGGAAAATGGTTACACTTCCATGGCTTACCATTTGAAACACATCTGGTCCTTCATCAAAATCAACCACAGCAAAGAAAATTTTGTTTGAATAAGTCTGAGACAAGCGGAATGAATTGGCAACTATCTGGAATTCATCATGAGCATGTCTGAAATAAATCAAAATGGGTAATTACATTGTAAAGATGGTCACAATCATTACCACAGTTACAACATTCTGCAGGCAATTAATTTATTGCAGAGGGAGAAATGCCTGTTCATCTAGGACATTATTGCATGGTAGCTAAACTTTACAACTGGGAATAACAATAAAAATACTGCACTACAAGCCTGAAGGTTGCAGTTCCAATTCCTGACGTCACTACTGAAATTTCTCAGTGCCTTAATCCTTCTGGCCGCACCATGGCCCTGGGGTCAACCCACTGTCTAACAGAAATGGGTATTAGGTATAATTCCTGGGGAGTAAAGGCAGGTGGTGTGTAGGGCTAACAACCTTGACAACCTGTGTGTGTCAATTATCTAAAAATCCTGGCAGCCTCAACCTCCTGGATTCCTAAGGGCCTGTGCAGGCCTGTCTAGGGATAGCTTTACCTTTACCATTTTAATAATATTTAAAATAAGAAAACAATTACTCATGCAAAAAAGACAGTATTGTAATAATAATAATAATAATAATAATAATGTAAAAGTGCAATAGATTCAACACTGAACCTAAAGATATAAGCACCATGAATAGTAGCAACAGAATAGC
>Ga0123352_10005699_pt1 | contig 18851 bp, 12 predicted proteins | sample TergutLab28metaG_FD_89700 | JGI IMG/M metagenome (GOLD analysis project Ga0123352, IMG submission 89700) | Labiotermes labralis P1 segment gut microbial communities from Petit-Saut dam, French Guiana - Lab288 P1 | ecosystem: Host-associated > Arthropoda: Insects > Digestive system > Gut ... | reverse complement strand
TTTTTTTTTTTTTCTCTGTTTTGGAGTTTTTGCCTCTTTTGTGTCCCCCCCCCCCCCCCTTCCTACCTTCTTGTACAGCACTGCTGGCTTCCTATATTTTCTTTTTATAACTGTTTTGTTATGTTGTACTTTCCTGTCATGTTCTGCATTCCTGTCTTACTGTTGTGTACTGTTTGTGATTTTTCTGATAGAACATTGTGAAGTAGTTATCAAAGAAGAAGGGGAAAAGCGACTGGTTGAAAGTGATTGTGAGAGTGATACTGAAGAGGCAGAAGAAGAATTGGTGTTAGAGCATCCAGGCCAACTGTGCCGACTTTGTGCATCTGCTGTCAGTGAAGCGGTGTACATTTTTGGTGCCACCGGTAAAGAGCAGCGCATTGCTGAGAAAATTAATTCATGTTTACCAGTGATGGTAAGGTATCTTCGTTATACCTCAGTTGTATTACAGAATTCCAGATTTGTAGTTTATCATGTTGTATGTTGGCATTAGTTTTTTTGTCTACACAAGTGTGTATTGTTGCTGTCAGGGGTTATGCTGTTTTATTTGCACGTTGTGAGATGTTTATTTGTCTGAAACGGGTCACAGCGGCTTTAGGTGGTCTAGCGGTAGCGTGCTGCCTTTAAGTACCCAAGTTCGCAGGTTCAAACCCAGCCGAAGCCATCAGGATTTTTCAGGGCGAAAAAATGCTCAGCGCGCCTTCCTTCAGAAGGGAAGTAAAGCCGTGGGTCCCATGTTGCAGATTTGCGGCATGTAAAAGATCCCTGAATTGACATGGAAGTCGCAATTTCAGGCAAAATTACCAGCCAATTCTTGCCCACATAGTTCCATCCTTCGCTACTAGGATCTCTCGCATCGTTGTGGACGTGGAGGCACCTGGCAGCGAACGTGGGAACGTCCAAACATGCGGGGGTGGGAGTAGGGTGAGTACAATAAGCCTACTAGCAGTACATCCGTGGCATTAGCTATGGGCCCTACTGACGAAGAAGAATAAGAAGAAACGGGTAACCCCTTAATATTGAAACAACACTAAAGAACTGTGTAACAAAGAAGCTAATTAAAACATACAGTATTTCACACAACAAGATTGTTTTCTTGATAGTCATAATTTATTGTGTTGCATTTTGGGTTTACTTACAAAACAGCCAGTGTTGTATTTAATATCAGTTTTGGTGGTAAGTATTTGAATTGAATATAAAAACGAATTATGTTCTGTAGTGAAATGGTTCAAAGGTTCAGCTGGTGGTAACTGTGCACATTGCTGCTTTTCCAGTTGAGCTTCAGATTAGCCCTGTGACACATAAAGGTTAATTCGAGAAGTATAGTAATGTTGCCCAGATGTCAATGAAGCAGACATCTGCAACATACAGCTTGCCACTTTTTATTGTATGGTCCTGTCGCTGATCTTACTCAAATTATCGAATGTGGCCCCCCCACTCATTGCCAGAGTGATTTAAAATGATTTTTACCACCGCAGGCCTTAAGGCTGTTACTGAGTGGTAATGTGCATTGTACGTAAGGAGAGAGAACAGTGGAGTGAAGCTTTTAAATTCTGTGACCATAATATATTGTGGTTTTGTTATTAGACATGTGAAGTATTCTTAATGGTGTGTTTAATTTTAATGAAATCAGTTACCCTGTTTTTTGCCTACAAGTACAGGTACAGTTTGAGTTTGAGACTCAGGCTATAGACGTGTCAGGTTGTTTTTTTTTGTAAACTGGATGCTGGTACCCTGTCATTATGCTGCAAATGAAATGTGGGAATTTCCTGTAACCATTTGGTCCAGAATAGTTTGCATTTTGGTTTGCTATCTACACTTATTAAGATATATATATATACAGATGTTACATTTTGCCAGTTGTTTTGTGGGGGGTGTGAAACATGATCCCCATTGTTGAGGGAAGATTGCAGGCTGAGGGTGTTTGAGAATGGGGTACTGAGGAAGATATGTGAACATAAGAGGAAGGAATTCACAGAAGGCTGGAAGAAGTTGTATAATGAGATTTATGGTGTGTACTTTGCATTATATATTTTTGAGGTAATAAATCAAGAAGATGATATTGGCAGGGCATGTGGCATGTATGGTTGGGAGGTGAGGTAGATACAGGGTTGTGCTGGTGAAACCTGAAGGAAAGAGGCCACATGCAAGACCTATGCATAGATGGGAGTGTGATGTTAATATAATATAGATCTCAAAGAAATGGGATGGGAGGGTCTGGACTGGATTAATCTGGTTCAGGATTTAGACAAGTGGCGTGCTGTTGTGAAAACAGTAATGGACCCTTGGGTTCCATAAAATGAGGGGAATTCCGTGGATAGTTGAGCCGTTAGGTGCTCAAGAAGGGCTCCACCACATTTTAGTTATATAAGCATACTGCAAGAATTACATTTGTTGGCCAGTCTGTAGCAACCAGGTTCTGTTGTTGGTTTTGTGTTTTGTGAAGCTAACTAAACTGACTATATTAATGTGATTTCCAGGTCAGAAGCACAGACCCACTACCAAAACAGCTGTGTACAACTTGCATAAATAAGCTAAACTTGTGTCATGAATTTGCTGAATCCTGCATTCAGGCAGAAAATAAACTCCTCGACCTAAATGAAAAGAAACATTTCAGGTGTGTTGACATACACTACATGTATAGATTTAGTACATATTGCTGCTGTTCCAATGGCAGCTGAAGTAAGAGAAGGCAGTATGCATATTCTGTGTGCTGTATTTCCAGTATGTGTATTCTGCATACAGCAAAGCAACAGACAATCTTTCGCTGTTGGTAAAAGTTCAGAAAGAATGTTTCGTACCAAGAAGGTATAAATTTTCCATTCTAGGATTTGTATGTATGAGTGGGGGATCATGATAGCTAAGTTTGTGTAGTAACAAGGTTATACCCTTGGCAATAGGGGGTTTGATTCATGGCTGGAACAAACAGTTTTTTTTGTCTCTAGCATGTCGAGACCAGCTGTGGGGCTCACCTGACCTCCTGTGCAGTGGGAAATAGAGTTTGTTTCTAGAGTTAAAGTGGCCAGGGTGTGAAGTTGATTGCTGTACTACATCTGGCACCCAGATTAAGAGTAAGTGAAGCTATGCCTCCACCTGCACTCTGTGTCTTCATGGTATGGACAAGGAACACATAACGTTTACATGTTCCCTGTCCATGCCATGAAGGCATATAGCAAGGTAGACGCATAGCTACACTCACTGTTATAATTTGCTGCCTCCTGCAAGGAACTTCACACACACACATGCACTACCACCACCAATGTACATTTGACTACAGGGACTTGATCGATTTTAGTATTCCAGGTGACTAAACGTTTGCACGCAAAAGCACAGGGCAAGAATTTTTTAATGGAAGACATCATGATAAGTACAAATTTCTGATAATTTTATTCTTTGTTTTAAACTTGTATGTTCTGCATATCGACAACCAGAATTCCTTTGTACACAGTCTGCCTGAAGATGACTGGCTCAAGCCAAAACATGTAGGAGAATATATATATATATATATTATAGATTAATACAGTTTAAATATCTGTCAACTGTCAGTGCATTTGTTGGAGTTGTGTAAAGATATTGTCTTTAGTCCATGGCATGTGAATAATATTATGTTTAAATTACCATCAATAAAACTTGTCCAGATCAGGCTTGGTAATCAGTGCTTGTAATATATTGTCTGTTTCTCTGTGTGCCTTTGCATAACTTCCTTTATATTGTATAGTAACAAAGGAATACATTATTTCACAGGTAAGTTCTTGATTTGGAATTTGTTGTTATGAAATTTTTATTGTATATCACAAATTACAAGCATTCCACTGCAACCGTACAGACTTTATTCTATGTGATACTGGAAACGTGAAATCGAAATTGGCTGTACGTTGGCTTAAGCACTTAGTCATTGGCCTTTCACTATGCAGGCATAGGTTTGATCCTACAGCAGATCATATGAGACTTAGATGGACAGTGTGGTGTTGCAACACGTTTTTCTCCAAGTACTTAAGTTACCCCCATCAGTGCTTCATGCTGTCACTGGAGCAGGTTTTTTTTACCAAGTACATTGGTTGTCCTTTATCGGTATAATTCCACTACTGCTCTGTACTTATCTTCATGCATCTCTCATTGATTCTGAGTGCTGATGGCATCATTAACGCTTGAGTGCCAGATGTACATGTAATGCACAGTGCGATGCTCAAAACACTGATTGTTAAGTAATTATATCTGTTTTCATTCAGCCCCTGTTTAAATTCCAGTGTTTTGCAGATCACTATGGGCATTTAGTTCTGGCACCAATGGGTTAGGGTGGAATGCATAAATATATGAAAAATGTATCACTCTTTGTATGTAACAGTGCAGCATTTATACTGAAGAACATTTTCCTTACTTGTATATTTTTGTATTTTTACACAAAGTAAATACTTGCATAATTTTATAATTTCTTGAAGACTCAAATTATCTAGGATATGACACTGTTACTGTTAATCGGTAACTGGTTCTTGTCATTCTTATGGGCCACAGTGCCTCCATTATGCTAACCAACAGTTGCACTCAGTAAATTACAGATCAAACAATTCATGATATGTGTCAACTCCTACATGTTTTGGCACCAGGCTGCCATCCTCAGGGAGCCCACCTGAACAAAGGTACACAAGTCCAACACATTAATCCCATTGGGGATCACTGTCACAGTAGGGGCGATCAGCAGTGTCACATTCTAGAAGACTTGAATCATTATTAACACTGGTGTGAGAATCCCAAATACTGCATTGTTATTTCCTGTTTCAGGTCACATGTTGTGTATAATATGGAAGACAGCAAAGCAAATGTGGCTATCATAGCTATGAGACCTGTAAATGAGCATGAAAATGGTGATAAATGTCAACTGAAGGCTATAGAGAGCAGCTTTATCAATGGCAGTATGACATATTGCACAGGGACAGAACAGGCTTCATCCATTAATGGCATTCAAGAACCTGTTTGTATTGAAGAAATTTGCAGAGGAAAGAGTGCTTATTTCTGTCCCCTTTGTTGTGATGGCAGTATGTCAGTTCAAAATGACACATCTGACAGTGGTGTAAATTATAATTTGTCATTGTTAAAGGAGATTGGAGCAAAAATATATAAGAAAGAAAATATGCAGCACTCAGAAGAATTTCTTACTGGTAATGGCATTGCAGTACAAAATTGTTTACTTGATGCAGGCAATGATGACAGTAGTAATACATGGAGTGAGGATCAAGCATTGGAAAATGATGCTTTGGGAAGGATTGCAGAAGAAGATGGCAAGATTGGAGAGGAAAATAAAGTACATAATATGGTAGATGGAACTGTAACCTCATTGAACCCAAAGATGAAATTTCCTAGTTGCCGTCTTTGTGGTGAGACATTTGAAAATATAGAGCTCTGTCTAGATCATTCAAAATGTCATATGGAGTCAGATCTTTACCCGTGTAGTCTCTGTGAGTTATGTTTCACAAGTGAATTGTGTCTGTTAAGTCACTTTGAAGAGCACAAGGCAGAAGAAGAAAGGCCGTTGCGACCTAAAGGCTCCAAACGCCTGGTGTGCCCTACATGTGGAAGAAGATTCAACAATTCCAGAACATTGGCTGGGCATAACTGTTTCAGTGGAACCCGACCCTTCAAGTGTCCGGAATGTGGTAAATTTTTCCGTACTGAGGCCAGACTTGAATTTCATCAGCAAGTCCATGAAGGTAGCAGTCCTGTGGTTTGTGAGCACTGTGGTAAGGAGTTCAGTCGAGAGAACAATCTTTTTGATCATGTGCGTTTGGTACACATGGGTGAGAAATCACATCAGTGTGAACAGTGTGGGAAGTCCTTCCAGCTCAAGGCTCGCCTCATTGCCCATCAGCGTGTACATACTGGTGAGCGTCCTTTTGTTTGTGATGTATGTGGGGGAAAGTTCTATGACAATGCAACACTTAAAGGCCATCGAATAACTCACATGGATGTGAAACCATTTCAGTGTGACAAATGTGGTCGTTGCTTTGCTCGCAGGACACTGTTTAAGCAACATATTTCGGCACATGTGGATGAGTGTAAACAGCCCAAGGCATATAACTGCAAGTTGTGCACACATGTTGCCTTCCCTACTTACGCCAAACTTGCTGAACATAGGAAGGAGTCACATCCATTAGTTAAAGCTTTTGAAGATGATGTAACTCCACACAATACAAAACCATTTAAGTGTGAGGACTGTGGAAAGTCTTTCGCATATCGGGTAACTTTAATTGCACATCGTAGGCATCATACTGGAGAATTACCTTTCGGTTGTGAGTTCTGTGAAAAAAGATTCTCTCAGAAACGCTCCTTAGTGTTGCATCACCGTACTCACACGGGAGAAAAACCTTTTAGCTGTAATATGTGTGGTAAGCGGTTTGTTCAGAGTGCCCACCTGTACTCTCACCTCCGTCTACATACGGGTGAGAAACCATACCAGTGTGAAGTGTGTGGTGATCGTTTCAGACTGAAGGATGTGCGTGACTCACATCTTCGCAAACACACTGGTGAACGCCCATTCAAATGCAATGTATGTGGGAAAGCATTCAGGACCAGTCATTCTTACTATCAGCACATGTGGATCCACCAAGGCAAAAAACCATATCCATGTGGATATTGTGGAAAAGCATTTCGTAGGTCTAATGGGCTTAAAATTCATATCCGAATTCATACAGGTGAAAAACCACATGCCTGTGATATATGTGGTCGATGCTTTGCTCAAAAGCAGGATATGAAGAAACACAGAAATTTGCATCTCGTAGGAAAACTATAACATCGTCGTCATTCATTGCCCATTATCTGTAACAGTGGTGCAGAAATCCCAGGTGCCTGTTGCCGTTGTGACTAGTTTTGGCATATACTTTTTGTGGGCCCTCAGTAGGGAACTTGTCACCATTGTGATGTCTAGAATTTTGAGGTAGCTCCTAGATTTCTGGAAGGTTTGTGGACCCCTGGTCTCTAATAGAATAAATTTCATTAGGATATTCATCAGTAAGATGTTCTTTTTATTTATGTTTTGGAGGCTAGTGTTGTTCATCCCAGACAAGTCTGTGTCACATCTAATCTTACATCTCTGAATGTATTTCAGGTTGCCACTTAACTTCGCCACATTCACAAACACCCTGTAACCAAATAAAAATGTAGAAGACCTTCTGTCTATCTTTTTGTGTGGGGGATGCAGGTTGGAGTAGTCATGCATGTTGTCTCCAGGAACATTTGTGTATGTGTGACATAAGGTAGCTGATCATGGTGAAATTAATGTACAGAATTCTGAATCAAAATTATGGGATTCTTTAACGAGATACTATTTATGCTATATGTCCCTAATATTCTGAGAAGTGGTGTGTGTCATGACTGTAGCACTTGGTCCCTTGTACATATTCACAGGAACTTGATAGAAATTTATAGTAACAGAATGGCATGATTGTATTGTGTGTCATTTACTTCAGTATAAAGTCATTAGTATCTTGATTGCACGTGATTAATTGGCACTGATCAAACCATCATTAACACAAAATCCATTTTCATCTTAAAGTACACATTTGCTTCCAGAAACAAAATTCCTTGCTTTCATTTTGGGGATACCAGTACGAAAGCAAGGAATTTTATAAGTAATTTTATAAGCACTTTTAGAATCAAGACAGGGCATGACTGTCTAGCAGCTTATTTAAGAAAGATTGGCATACATGAATCTAGTATGTGCACAATATACCAAATGCCAAACTCCACCATGGACGAAGAACATCTGCTACATTGCCCTAAACACAATATCAACCAACACGTGCTCAAGAACACCATCAAACTCTACTGGGATGCCAGAGCAATGATGAGATAACTTCTCCACCATCTGCCATAGGAACAACAACAACATGCAAAATTGCAGTACTATGAATGTGAAATAACCTGAAAAAGTATGAAAAGCATAAGAAAGTTTTTTTAAATATAATATAGGTACTTTCTGAAACATAAAAGACATTAAATGATTGAAGAGTCTCATTCCAAAAGCTTAAAAGCAGTGAACCTAGAATAATTTAAGATAGCTTCTTGGAGGTGTGAGTGCGTTGTGCACTAGCAGGTATATGGCGGAAGCAGATCGCCAGCCATATGTTCTTATCCTGATAGTTCAGCTACATTTATAACAGACTGAAACAGTGGTCTTGAAATGGATTATGGTGTGAGGTCAAAATCACAAAGTTCAAGACTCTTATGCAGTATTTATTGGATGTAAATAACAGAAGCTGTAAGTTTTATGCATCCTGTTATTGCACTGTTCATGAATTTGTGTTTACAGTTACAGTAATGCACAGTATATAAATATTTCACATAATTACGTTCTTTTATAAAGTCTCATGTGTTTGTATTCTGTCCTTAATATTGCAGTAATTTGATGGTGTCTGCATTATTTAAGTCTTCAATGCTTAGGAACACTAGTTCTATAATTCCTGCAAACTTCGGACGTTACAGTAGTTAATCCAGATAGTTGAAGTTTTGTGACTGGAAGACATTGACAGACTGTCCTCTTTGAAGGTGCTGTTTGATGTGTGGTATTTGTGACTGCATTTGAGGGAGGTGTCGCTGACAAACACAAAGGTATGCAGGCGAGTCATTCACCGGTGCATTAGATCGGTACCTACTATTGTATCAGCAAACATTGTCTGTGGGTGTTGTGAAGTTGAGATGAGTTCCATATTGTTTCTGCTTCAATACAAGTGTACATTATGCAAGGAAATTTCACAGAATAAGGTAACAGACACTCCAGTTCTAAGAACTGTATTATGACTCTGAATTTATAAACCCACATGGTAGCAGATGGTGCACACCAAACCATGTAGTCACCATTGGCATTTAGGTATTTGTCCTACCGTGACACCAGGAGTTGTACACACTACACTACACCTACTGTATATATGCATCCTGTATGTATGTATGTTCCTACTAAGTGTGGTGTGTCTAAGTGAGAGTGATCATGAATCCTCGACACTGAGGAGGCCTTGGCCCACTAAGGTTGTTGCGCTATGGAAAAAAAAAAAGTATGTAATGTATTCCATAGATCCAGAATTTAGTCAAGGTGACAATGGTATGTGGAATATGTCATACAAATACATTAAAAAAAATACAAAATATGCCTTACAGACAGTTATTAACTCTTTTATATTCAGCATTCATTTCGTTAGATCCACCCTATACAGCCAATAATTTCATCATGAGCTAATTTTTAACATTGGGCATTCCTTGACAGAATAGAGTTGTGTGTATTTTAAGCATCTTCTTAATGCTGATTTAAGTTGAACCTTTTCAGTCTTCATACTTGTGAGTTTGCGTAATAGTCCATTGAATAGCTAGAGAGGTTGGCAGTTGGTCCAGAGGATGGTATTTATTCCTTGTATTAATACTGCATACAGCTGACTTTGGTTTTTTGTTTTATTTACAATGAAGTGCATTGATTAAATTACATATTCACACACCATATTATTATTTTGTAGAGTGAATTATGCAAGAAAATGCATCTATGTTACTTGCTGCACATTATTTTGGAATAATTTGACCAGTGTTATCCTGCCTGCCAATTCAGGTGGTTATTATGATTGCAGACAAAAGCACAGAGAATCATTCGTATGTACCATATGAATGATTACAAACCCAGTGCACAGAATGAACACTATCAAAACCACAGATACTCTTAGCGGGTAAATTTCTCATGTAGCGGCTGGAAAAACAGATAGAGAGAGACCTTCCAGACTCCCTTATGTCATGCTCAAAAAGTCTAGAAAGTGAAAATCAGTTCCATCTTTTAACAACTGAAGGTTGGAACATTGTATACCCCAGTGCAGTAGATGACAGATAGCATCATGTATGAGCAGCCAAGTATTGTGGGATGTGATGCTGTGTCAGGTTATAGTTCCCAACATTTTAAAAGATCATAGTGCTTCACCTTCAGGGTCAATAGTCCAAGAAGAAATAGCCACATGAAGATCTGGGTGTGTTATATAAGCATAGACACTGGTGTGGGTGATATGTTTGTCAGTGTTGGGCTAATGGGATTGTAGCCATGTGCGCTAGAGGGACCGAGGTACACCAGCTGGGATTGTGTAGCATACTGGTGGGAGAGAGTAAAGTTTTGGCTCCCTGATCTGGAGGTGGGCAGGTTGTCAGTGAGTAAAATGTCTGTGCTGTGAAATCCTGAGATTCCATAGTGTTGACAGGGACACAGCAGGGGTGTAGAGTCTGGGGTACTGATACTGGCAGGGGGGAGGGAGAATAAGTATGGTAAAGAGTGAGCCTTTCCATGTACCATGAAGGCATATAGTGGGAGTGAAGGTGTAGCTCCACTCATTCTTAACCTTGGCACTAGGAGGAGGCAAGTGGACAACTTCAGATGCCAACAAGTTTAACACTGGAGAAAGACCCATTACCCACTTACAAAGAGGTTGAGTGGGCCCCAGAGCCAATTTGTACATTCTGGAGAAGAGAAAAATCTTAAGATCCTACCCAGATCTGAACCCTCTACTGACCAGTCCATAGCCTAGTCATTATACCGGTAATGGTGCTGCAGCTCCCAGATAACAATGAAAGTGAATACAACCACAATTTATAAGTCTAAAAAGGTGAATTAATGGCTTCTAGATGTTACTATGCACAACTCGTAAATACATGGCATTTTGAAGAGCTGTAGTGCCTTCTCTGTCGGACAGCTCAACTGTTGGACTACTATACATTTCAAGAAACTCATTCCTGATTGGTGCAGCTAATTGATTCAGACTTCCTGATAGCATGTATGTATGATGCAAGATCCAAGGTTCTCAATGGTTTTGCTGAAGATTGAAGTCCTCTGAGATGTTACATTGTCAAATGGTACATAGTTACCAGTGTTTCAAAGGATCTTAATACTTTCATATTCAGAGTCTAGTAGTCCAAGGTTTGGACTACTTTACCCTTTAATCTGCTTATGCTATGAAAAAAGATACACTTCTGGGACCTTGCTGAGTTGTCCTGAATTCCCCCCCCCCTTCCCCTCCCAGCACAATTACTTCTGACAACCCAGTGACTTCATTAACACTGTACCACTAGGTGTCCCACCACTGTACTCCCTAATTTTCAACAATGCAACTACCTGCATGCAGTATAATGAATGCACCTTGGGTGTTGTGGATCTGGCAACAGTCAGTAATTAGCCCAACCTTTCAGTTGCTGTGGCCATGGCTGCATGAAATATTAGTTGCTAGTTCCCATCATTCTCATGATATAAATGGAAGAATTTTAAGGAAAATAGGCATCACAAGATGTTACCATAATTTCTACCTACAGTGTCTTAGACATGAATACATTTTTATTTTACTGGTCATTTAAAGCAACGTTTCTGTATCTCACATGCAGGCAGCAGTGAAGCAACACTGTTACCAGTACCTTGTCACCGTCATGGAAAAGTATTAAGTGGATGCCACCCGTGCTGTGCCCCACTGAAACTGTAAGCCCATTTGGCTGTAGTTAATTAAACAGCAATCTTCATATCTTACAGCAAGACCATATAGCATCAAATGGCTGAATAATAAATTGAAAAAGAGAAATGGGACCTGTCCTAATTTAACCATACTAACATAAAAATCCCCTTAATAACCTGAGAAGACAATGAAAACTATAAAATAGTCTGTCACAGTCAAGACTGATACTGACTACCAAATAGAAGCCAGAAGTGTTAACATTTGAACTTGCTTGGCCTGCAACTCTACTCCCATAATATTGTTACCTTCATATTTACCGTTTGAAAGTTTAGCACAGTTGGTTTACGCACCTTTGTGAGGGCCCTGTCCAGCAGATGGTTTCATGGTGACTCTGTTCATAATTATGGGCAAAATAATGAAGACGAATAGAAAAATTATGCTCCAGCTGAACTTATCCTTAACCCTGGCATTAGTTGGAGCCTAATGGGTAGCTTCATAACCTAACTGCTTCATCTCTAGGGAGTCAGCTTGGATGCAGCAGCTTCTATCAGTGACAGTCATGGCCATACACCCAATAGTCTAATTACTATACTGAGATGCTGCATCTGGTGTTGGCTATGTTATTGTGTGCAAGATTTTTCTTGAAGCACAATCATGTGTAAATGGTTCCACAATTTCCCCCTCAAAAAAACTTTTGGCTCGAGACACGAGGTAAATGAAATATAATTCACTACAGCATCTCAATGTGAACAACAGCGTTCAGTTTAAGGTAATTAGCCAGTAACAAACTCCCATTAAAACGGATATTTTAACGTTACGATAATATTCAACAGATCTGTGTACGTGCAGAACAGTAATTCAGAGTTCCAGTTTGGGATGATTACGGCTTCCAACATCTCTACCCTCAGATCTGCCAACACAACGGACTTGCTCCTTATCAGTTAGGGTGGAGTTCCTACGCTGTAGGCAAACCAACGAACGCAGGTGTGCAGATAAAGAAATTTAAAAAACTTGGACAACGCAGTTTCATTTCAAACCCAACGTGTATGATATATTAAAACAAGCATCCAACAACGACCCAATATTCCATGAAGGTGTATAATCTGGCAGGTGATATATTTTGAATGACCCAGTCTTCTGGAATATAGTGCCCTGTAAACTGGCACACACGTACTATTACGGGGGTGCTTACTGCTCCCATCTACAGAGCTGTCCAAGCAAACTTCTTGGTTACATACCAGTCTACAGTGCACCACAACCCACAAGACTGGACCCTTCATCATCTCAAATGTCGGCATGTGTATTACTATTGGGTTATCGGCTAATAATATACACTTTGAATATTTAAGCCCTAACAGAATTAGTCGCAATTTTGCACCCCCAGAACCAACACATACTAAAACCGCCAACAGTCACACACATACTTACTACATGCGCTTCGCGTATGCCCTTTGCAAGGCTCTGGTTTAGTCAATATAACAATTTCATTCACATACAGAAATGTTATTGTCTCCCACAATATTAATAGTCATTTATAAAGCTGTATACCCTTGAATTCATCTTGCTTTTGAAGGCCTATTGATATTATTAAATATATAAATACATTAATTAATTCGACAACTATAGATCAGTACACCGAAATGTACGTAGTGTTTAGCGATGCTGCCAAACTGTACAAAGCAGTGGTGTTGCTGTCTGCTAGCTACCTTCATTTACTAATCACTCCAACTTAATTGAAGGCATGATAATATCGTCTGGTATGGTCAGTGTTGACAGTTATATTGCCACGACACTTGCACTATAAGAATGCTATATCGCCGCTTTCTGCATAAATTCAGGTTGTTTCATTTCTGTTTCTGAATTAAGGTTAGAGGGCAACGTCTATCGGCAGCTATAGCCGGCAGCCATGTAGAGGGAGAGAGAGTGTAAGAGCGAGAGGGAATTGAGTTCGCCAAGGCAAAGTGGTTAACGGCTGAGATTTTGGGTGAGGTGTGAGTAAAATGGCAGCTGGTGAAAAGAGAAATAAACAAATTGATGCTTTGCTTCCAAAAGCAAGTATTGTACTTGTTGATATCGAGGGCACAACAACATCCATCAGTTTTGTCAAGGTAATGCATTTTAAACTGACAGACAAAGAACCGGCAAAAGGCGGGTTTCTTGCCATTGCAGGCTTCTGACCGGCATTGTATTCCATTTTTTTTAATACGTATGAATGTGTTTTGTATTAAGTATAAGTTGGTAATAAAGCCGTTATTTGTGGGGTTCTGTTACAAGTGTATTTGTAAAAGTCAAGGAAAAGGTTATATTAGTATGTCTTTAGAACGAACATCACGTAAATTTTAACGCAATTCGGACAGATGGTTCTGTACCCAACATTTTTGTAACGGTTTCTTTTTTAATGTATGTATGTATATATATATATATATATATATATATATATATATATATGACAAAAACTTCGTTTTTATTATAGCCTAATTCTGGTCAAAAGACTTAAGTGGGTGCAGCGATGTTGGAAAGGTATGATATATGAGCTCTATATTTCGTTCAGTCCGGCCTTCCCTAGGTCTAGTACGTTGTTCATACATAGCACCTATCTTAACAGTAACGGATGGATTTACCTTTGACGTTCTGGCCGTGAAATTCTCTAATTATTATGTTATGTTTCAGTTACAGATAAGTGTTTCAGCAAAATTTTGAGCAATAGCGTCATAATGTGCATATTCCACCATATGCTGAAGGTATTCTCATATCGTGTACATGTCTTGTGGCAATGTATACGTAAAGTATTGAGACACAGGTGTGATAAGGTGGCATGTCATAAACGTTAAATACTGAACACTGATACAGATCCCCTGGTTTTTAACAGTGTGAAATTGAAAACTGAATTGGTTAAATTGGTACAGATCAGGAAATTTTACTTATATATAAGGGACAGTAGTTATATTTCTTTGGTAGCATATCTTCTGGTAATAATTAACAGAAGCTGTTTCTACAGTAAGGAGAATGGTAGTGTATGTAGTACTTTGACTTGAAATGCTGAATAATATTGATTTTTGTGTGAGATTTAGATGTTTCCAGGTTGTGTGCAATATCTGGTCAGTTAGGTTGAGGAAGACAGTTAAAACTACTGTTGTGTCCCTTACATAACAGAATTACATAATTTGTATAATTTAGATGAGGCCAGTTGTTAAGTGTGTTGTGTTTCTGTGGAGTGCCTGTCAAAATTTGTCCTTTTATTTCTGTACATAAAAACATTAAAACTGCTGAATGGATATTCATGAATCTTGATGTTTGAGATCAGTCAGTATTAAATCATGTTCTGTATATCACATTCCTACATATTTTGACCTATCTTCATCAAAATGTGTGCAAGTGAGATAACATTTATTTATTAGCCATACATGAATGTATACCTTGGGTGTTTTAATATTGACTGATTGAATAAACACGTCATTGCTAATGATGTAGCAATGTAAAATTGGTATTGGAGAGCTCTGTGAAGAGCTATTGATCAATTCCAGCTTTTATTTGGACCATACAGTTTTAATAACCACTTCACACAACAGCGTGCATGTGGCATGCCTGCAAGCATGTATTTTTGTTCTATGCAGGACATTGGCAGCCTTGCTGTATGCATGCACTGTTTCTATCATGATTGGACCCATGTGCAAGTTACACTCTGTTCAATCAAAATTCTCTGTGTTCAAAACAGAAGGCTGGTGCTTTGGATTTTGTTGATCTCCTTATTCTGGAAACAGTAAGTGTATTAGGAACAGTGCATTGATTATACCAGTCTTGAACAGTATTTGGTTAAAGCTGAACCTTACAGGGAAAAATTTTTAAATGTATTCATATCTCATTCTCTGAAGCTAACATTTTTGTGTTCAGTGAAGAGACGTTTGTGGAAGCTGTAATTCTTAAGTACTTTCCTTGTCATCACATGCAGAAACTTTTGTAATCTGTCTTATAGGATTAGTGTTGGAAGTCATACAGAAGTTTGATATGTTGAATAATTTCATATGAGTTAATATTGCAAGCAACCGAATGGTAGGTGTATTTCCAGTGTATTTGTAAATGAATGAATGAATTAGTGTGTGTGCTTTTGCGATTATTTATTTGCATACCGAGTCTTTTTTTTTGTTACCATTATTATGAATTAACAAGGTTGGAAATGTATGTGTAACAAGCATTGAGGCATGTTTGGATTTTTTTCATCCTGATGCATGCACAGCTTTGTTAACTCACAGTTGCAATTAGCAGGCAACAGAATTATGCAGTTTCTATGCACCACTTTTTAAAAGATATTGTGTTCCAACTGATTTGCACTTTCTTCGCATGTTACGTGTGAACACACACTGCACTGAAACAAAAAATCTGGCTAAACACATTGTACTGACAGATGAGTCTTTTATAGTTTCTCATTTTTTGTATTGCCATACAACATTTTATGAGATCAGATTGAATTTATCAGCAATAAGTGTTTAATATTATGAGTGTGTGTATTCTTGCCTTTGTTATCTGTCTTGCAAATCACATCTTCTCTGCGTCATGTTATGTTATCTGTTGCCTGTGTGACTGTACAGTATTTTTTCCATATTATCTCATAATTGGCTTGATTTAAAAAAAAAATTGAACATAAAATGGTCTGTCATGCACATTTTTACTAAGCAGGTTGTTCATTGCTGCCAACAGACAGTCCACAGAATCAGTTTAGCATAATATAAGAATGCATGGAAGAAACTGTTATTGTCATTGGTGCAGTTCAGACTGAAGAGAGAGCAAAAGACAAAGGGAGCAGGACTTAAGGGGTGGGTGGACTGTGGTACTTTGATGTTTTGTTTGTGTTTTAATGCTGAGTAGGGAGTTTTAATGTGAGAATTCTTATTGTGTTGCATTTCACATGAATGATAGTTTTGGGTTGTGACTGTATATGTTTTTTGGGGTGTCATGCATATTCAGGTTAACATGGCATTGCTCAACATCAGTTAACACAAGAATATCTTTACTGACATACAATTTAATATGTTTGTTGTATGTGTGGGGTGTGATGATTTTTACCATCGGTTTTGAAAGTTACTGACAGTATATAATGCTAAGTGCAGTGTACATAGCTTGCATACCTTAGTGCAGATTGCCTGTCATGAGCATTCACAGAATACAGGGTGAGTCTTTGCTGTGTCATTTCATTTCCTAAATGTCTTATGTATCTTATTTATCAAGATTTTGTTCATGTTGTAGGTGTATGGTATACTTTTGTAAGTGTTTTGACTTCCAGTGTGTTATAATTACTTGCCCTTCATCCCTCCATTTTGTAGGAGGATGTGTGATGTGATTATGCTGACTTTTCAGCTCTTCCCTGGCAGTTGCTGTGGTCAGTAAATTACACAGAATGAAATTTTGGGGCCCTCTGGTGTTGCTGGTCGAGTTTCATCTGGTGATTGTCAGAGGCCATTTGTTACTGCCTTAGGCATGGTCATAAAATTGTGAAAAGTGACTGTTAGCTGCATCATGTCTGTCTGCTCTTTGTCCAGTCATCTGCTTGGAAGAACTCAGCTCCAACTGGATGGATTTTTGTGAAATTTTATGTCTTGTGTATTTTTCAAACTCTCTCAAGAAATTCAAGTTTCATTAAAATCTGACAAGCATGGCAGGTGCCAATCTACTTCTTTGATCATGTCTCACCAGATTCTTCTTAGAATGAAGAATGTTTCAGACAAAAGTTGTAGAGAAATCAACACACATTTTGGGTTCAATAACCCCCCCCCCCCCTCCCCAAATGCTGTTTGTGAGATAATGTGGACAAATATTGTAGAGCCAGACAAGCTACAGATGACAGTATGGTAACCATTGTAGGTTTATGCTTGAACTTGTTAGTACTGTCAATAATTCCTCTCTTTGCTTATAGGATACACTGTTCCCATACATTCGGAGCAATTTAGGGTCATACTTGAAGGCTCAATGGAATGATGCTAAATTCCAAGATGATTTGCTCTTGCTTAAGGAGCAGGTAAGTTACGTACACACAGAGTTTGAAAGTATAAGGTCATTATTGTGTCTTGCAACTGTTGGCTACTACATGTCACCTTGTATTAATGTGATCCACTCAGCCCCCTGCCCACATGTGACATAGTATTCATAGGAGGTGACCCACAGTAGTTGTCACACACAGTAGGAGCCTTTAATTTGAGATACTGAATTGCTCTTGCAGAGGTTTTCTGTCAGAATCTTGGTACATTAACAGCATTTTTGGTATGTTGAATATCCAGTATCGGGACTGATTCGTTTTATTTCTTATTACATTGTTTTGAAAACAGGTGAATAGAATCATTCCACTGTACCATTATTTTATACTGTCATTTATAATGTGCAGTGGGTGATAAAACAGTTGGTGTGTCTAAGATGAAGAGAAAACAAACTGTTAACGAAAGTGTCATTAAGGCTATTTTGGTAATGCATAGATTTCTTGTGCAGATGTGTTACTCTTGTTCTGTCTTTTATTGTTGTGAAGAACACGTGCTCGCATTGAGGGAGGAACATATGTTGTGGGTGCAGAGGAGGATGTATGGGCCTTGGAGGGAGGAGGTAACAGGGGACTGCATAATGAAGAGCTTCATTATGCTGTGTATTCCTAACCAAAACTTATTCAGGCAATCAAATGAAGAATGAGATGGGCAGGGGCTGTGGCTTGTATAGGGAGGAGATATATGCATACAGAGTTTTGGTGGGGAAGCCTGACAGAAAGAGGCTGCTGGGAAGACCTGACCATAGATGGGAGGATAATATGAAAATTGAAATTGAAGAAATGCGATCAGAAGGCATAGATTGGATTCATCTGGCTTTGGACAGGGACAGGTGGCGCCCTCTTGTGAATGCAGTATTGAACCTTCAGGTTCCATAAAATGTTGGGTCTTCCTTGACAGGTCATGGACCTCTTAGCTCTTCAAGAACTCAGCTGCGTGGAGTTGGTTGGTTGGGTAGAACATTAGTAGTAAATCTTACATTATCACTGCCATGTATGCATTACAACAGTTGACATACAGTGCTCAGTACATAGTTGTTATGATCTAACTCCAAAGCCAGTTTCATCTGCCTGACTGTGGTAATTCATCACTTATCACCATCATATATTCACATGCATGACTTATTACTGTATGTTATTAAAAAACCTCAGCACAAAAGTTGCATATTTTTTGCAGATGTTACCGTGAGTGCTACTCACTTGCCATAAATTTGTGGGTGTATCACTGGTTGTAGGGTATGCACACCATGCAAGAGTGAGGGGGGGGGGGGGGGGGAAAACAGGGTGATAATGGTTTTTTTTTTCACCTTTGGTTGGGAGGGAAGGAAAGTACTCTTTTCCACCCACACTTCCCCTCCCCCCCAGAAAAAAATCACCAAAAA
>Ga0123352_10005698_pt1 | contig 18855 bp, 10 predicted proteins | sample TergutLab28metaG_FD_89700 | JGI IMG/M metagenome (GOLD analysis project Ga0123352, IMG submission 89700) | Labiotermes labralis P1 segment gut microbial communities from Petit-Saut dam, French Guiana - Lab288 P1 | ecosystem: Host-associated > Arthropoda: Insects > Digestive system > Gut ... | reverse complement strand
GGGGTTTCCATGTTTCTTGTGTTGCACACAAAAAGATCAGCTGCCGTCACGTCCCGTGGATACTTCAGAACTGCATGCTTTGACAGCCCCAAGATATTTTGTGGCGTCTGAATGTTTGGGTGCAGTAACGAAAACAAAAAACACACACGCGTTGACTGCAAGGTCAAACCAGCTGATGGCGCACGTGTGTTATAACAACCCTCACTATGCACTTATAAGCACTGGAAGGGACACAACCAGTGGCACCGAATCTATGAACATGGACGAGTCTAATGGTACAAACCCGAAGCCATTACGCCCAATACTTTTTTTTAAACAAGCTTATGAAAATCGGCTTGGTACTAGTACCAGCGCCGGATTGGTGGCGTGAGAGGCCCGTTGGTACTAGTACCAACGCCGGTCGGAAAGTGTTAAGTTGTGTTTGACTACATACCTTTTCCTAGTTTCACACACACAACGGGGATGACACACTTCCTAGATTCCTGGAATTAACTACTTCACCAAAAAACAATAACCAATGAAAAATTACAGACATTTTATAGATTACAATAAATATCAAGGCATGTTTCATGAAAGAGGTACTTTTAAAAACATGTGACTTAATTAACTGCATAGGTCTACATCACTCTTAACCAGAATGAGTTATGAAACTGGCCCCAAATTTGAATTTCATCCTCCTAAGAAGCATAGGTTAACAAAGCTAATTATAAACAATCATCTCTGCCACTAACGGCACCAATCAACATCTTTTACCATGCTTAATGAGTTGAAACACAATGTCAAAGAGTACAGGTCTGATAGTATCAGAATGTGGTGAATTTAAATGCAGCGGAGAAATATTAAAACAGATTCTAAAATGACACAATATGAATCTCACCAGCAAAAGATCAAACGGCACTCTTCCTTCACAGTTCATACTCTTGTTCTCTCTGCGACCCATCTGCTTACTCTGCAACACCTGGTCTTTAATCACTGATCTGCAATAAGGATGACAGTAATTACACATACTTCAAATAACATATGAAGCACATACATCTAGAGGATGTTCTCAAGGTACTGCAGCAGTTAAAAAGGTCATCATAGGCATTTATAGTGGACTCTCACTGATGCTAGAGTCAGCATATCCTGTCTGCAAAGATTTCCTTGGGATGCTACCTAAACCATTACACAGTAGCCTCCAACACATCATTGCCCAACTTGAACATATAATACTTTATGGCTTTCTTAAACATTCTAAAGATGCAAACATGGCATGGCATTAAGTGTGGGCCTTATGAGGGTATCTGAGCATGTCCCATCACATGCCATTCAGTTGATCTTAAACTATGGGCCACATGGAGATGGGCACTGTCAGGCAGCAAGATGATTAGGCCTATGGCGCTTAAAGTTGGAGTTTCTTTAACCTTCATCGTCCATGTGTCACACTACTGCAATGCCTCACATGCATGTTCCAGCTCACCCAGCACTGTATTTTATTTATACCAACAGAACTACCAGCAGATTATTACAGGATATCTGTCTTGTGTAAGAAGACAATTTATAATCCTCTACTCATGCAACATGAAATTTTAGCCCTGAAATAAATATAGCTGCTAGCTGCACACTATCAAATCCCTATTCCCAAAAAAAAAGAGTTGAATTAAACATTGTTGCAGTTACAGTATTACAAACCTGATATTTTTTATGCGTCCTAAATATGTGAAGTCCTTCACTTTGAGGTGATTTGCACGACTGATGAGATATGGAAAATCAAAGTTGTTGATATTGTAGCCTGTTATCACATCCGGATCCACCTCTCGAACAAACGCTGCCCATTTCTATGCACAAGAATAGCTGACTGTTAGATATGATGTGCTTACACCAACAGCTGTCCTCATTACTGTCTTCTTGGATATGATGCTATGAATTTGGGTACAAAAGTGTCAACATTTCTGAACAACCTGCTGCCTCCATCTACAAGGTAATAACTCTTTTTGTGGTCTGGTTGACAAAAGACTTCTATCCTGCAAGTTTTGAGGTTTCCACAGCACAGCAGCTGAACATTATGTTCTCCTTGGGTATGACATTGCATCAATGGGTAATAAAATCATGTTTTGAGGGAAAAATGTTCTCATTTTCAGTGGCCAATAGGTCCTTCTAGAATCTATCAACCACTGAATGTCTGAGTCCAATTATTCATGTCTTAAAAAAGCACAATTCTTCTTCTACCATGATGATGGAGGCAGCAGGTTCCTCCTAACCAGCTGCAGAGCTCATGGTACGGATCTGCAAGCTTGACCTTTACTTTTGTATGTAGTAAATAACGTGTTACATTGAAACCTAGGCTAGCTACCCTTTATTTTATTTCCCAAGCAGGGCTTTTGACTAATGTTTGCAGGTCCTGAAGCAAGTGATCAATACCTCCTGCACTTACCTAAACATCAAGCTAACAGATTCATACCAGGAGTTGAACCTGCCTACCAGACTACGATGCAACACATCACAGGAGATCATAACTGTGATATTCAAGCAACATTCCTTTTTCTTGAATTCATGTTAGTGGAACAGAAAAATCAAACAACCTTTCAATGCAATCATTTAACAAATATAATAATCATCAAATTTTTAAGTGTGGTACTTATTACATGGAATTGGTAATAGATAAAATAATGTATTAAGTATTTGTGGAAGCCATTGACAGGAGAAAACTGAAAAGAGAATAACAATACCTAATGCCACTCTGGCCACCATAAATCGCACATGGAGTGACCTGGGATCAAACCCTGGTCTCCAGCTAGCAATTACCAACTGCCTGGGCTGAGGCAAGGCCCTCACTTTAATCACAAATTTAACAATGTTTATATAAAGTCTCTGTAACTACCAAACTAACCTCCAGTAACTGACGTTCCTCTTTGAAGCTCAGAACCTGACAACCCACTATTGAAGCACAGGTGTTTAGTGTGAACACATTACGCAGAAATGGTTCAGGACGTCCTTGCTGAACCACCATGTTGGCTATCTGAATCACTGGATCATGTTCTGCCTCAGGGAAGATACCTGTAATTGTAGCATATAAAGGTCAAACAAGGCTTGTAAAACAGCTGTATGTTTCACATAATCCTCAAGTAAACAGCAATGATTTTCCCAAGCAGCATTAAGTGGTTTGTGTGTGTAAAAGAAATGGAATTTGTTTTATGTGCATTAAAAACTAAGTAACTCCACTGAGCAGAATTCTTCTTCAGCTGCTAAAATTTTCACAACTTGTCAAGAAATGCTCCTTTTCATGGACATCGAAGGTTCAGTACTGTGCTCACAACAGCCCACCACTTGTCCCTATCCTGAGCTGACGCAGGCCTGAAATTGGATGAATTTCTAGCTTCAAAGGGTTAGACAAGGTCAGGGTCATTGCATTGCACATCAAAATTCATTTTGGTGTACTCACCCATTCGTTGAGTTTTTCAGCAACTGGCACCATCAAATTTGTGTATATGGGTCTGTTGATTCTAACCAAACTACAGCCAGCTACATGGAATCTCCTGATTTCACTAATTTTCCCAACACTGGCAATTTAAAAATAATCCTTGGCATTTGATTAAAATTCATTTTGTGCTGATTTAATACATACTGTGTCCAGACACTTTCTTTAACACTTTGTTTTGAAATACCTGAGTCCAACCAACATATTAGAAACCTAACACAATACAATCTCAAAGGTGAGGACCAACAACATCAAAACCTCATTAATTTCAAGACAGCCAACATCAAAGAATGCCAAATACTTATAGTCCAGTTCAAAGTTATCATCCAACCACCACCTAAAGAGCTGACTTGCTGGACCCACCCCAAGACATTTGTGTGCATGTCAGGTAGGTAACAAGGACAGAAGGTAACTAAAGATTAGACATGTAGGGTATAAATTGTGGCTTGATATGCAAACCAAGGCACACTGAAATCCTAAAACTAGGTTCTTTAGCTCCTAGAGGTTGGAATGGCAAGGGTGGAATTGTTAGCTGCTATTCTAATATACTGAGAAATGAAAACTTCCGTATCAGTTTCTTAACTGGTACTGCAAACAATCTTGGCAGAACATGCCATAACCAATGGTGTTAAGGTGATACGCAAGCATTACACTGGAGACTCTAGATGCAAATCAAATACTCATTTCAAAATTTTATCATGAAATTAAATTAATTAAAGTAGATATTATAAAACAAAGAGGGTCAATGAAATAGCTTCTTGCTTTTAAGTGTACACCTCTTTCTCACCTTTCCGTCCTGCACACTCAATGTCAAAACTAAGGATCCGGAATGGAGCCACTTTTGCCCACTCTCCTTCTGGTACATGGGACACCAGTTTCTCCCACGAGACATCTGCTTCAATTTGACAGCGTGACTGTTTTCCATTAGAACGCATTGTCCACTGGCCTGCTGGCAGCTCCACCCAGCTACACCCCACCAATCCTGTGTCCACCATGAACCTGTAATGGAATTTTCCAAGAAGAAATTTTTCACCTAGTAGATTAACAATGACGATTTTGCTTACTCTTCATTGTCACCACAGTGAGAAACTCTAACCTTCACACATGTGCTCATTTCATGTGCTGTATGCAGAGACGATATAAAAATTATATTTTCAGAACTCTTGAACATTGAACAATGTGGAACAGTTACCGTATCTATCCAGATGCAAGTTGATTCAAAGCTAAGATGATTCCTCCCCAACATGTCTCCCTAGGGAAAAGGTATTTTTCCAAAACTAAGATGACCCCGTAAAAACACATTATCATCAATTTCACACACATAACACACAAAGCATGTAAAATTCTGTCAACCTTTACCAATCAGTGTCACAGACTCCATCTTTATAGTCACTGCCTTCATCTTCCTCACACCCAGTCCTAATATCCCCAACCTCTTTACTATCATGCCACAACATATCATCACCAGCCCCACCCACTACAATGGACCCTTCCGAAACATCTTGCTTCTTTAAAAAATAAGACGATGGACGAAGTCCCAAAAAGAAAACTGTGTCATTTAAGTTCAACCATGGTCTGTTCTCTCTTTTGTATTTCTTGATCCTTGAAGATGGAAATGATAGGTTGTCCCGAAACATTATTAAGGAATTACTTCTATGCTGTGAAATATATCAGAAGAGCACAGATCTCACATGACAATTCAGCAATGAAGACCTTGGTTTGGCCCTGCATGGTCCGGATCAGAGCAATCCATCTTGGTGTGCTCTGGTTTGGTGCCTCATATGCAAATTTAAGACAGCCTCCCATTTTAAAATTGTACACACCATGCATTACATTCATATTAGCTATTTCACCCAACCAACCCTGTAATGGACATTTCTATAACCTAATCAATAAGTGTACTTTAGCTTACAGAAATGTGGCATTAAAGGGTTGGTTGAAAAAAAAACAGCTAAAATGGCCTCACATATATCAGCGCCACATTTAAGGAAAAAAACTCATCTTGCATTTGAGTAAATACAGTACCTACCTAATATCAAAGTCTATGTTTGACTCAAATGCCTGGAAAGTATGTGAGCCGACTGATGGGTAAATGGCTTCTCTCTCCAGCAGTCGTTTGGCAGGTGCAATTAAACGAGGCAAGGCTAATGTAATCCTAATGAAGCGCATCTTAGATTCTCCATTATATCCCAAAAGATTTAAATGCTGTACCAACTCAACTGCTACAACTGCTTCTTTTATTGTCTCCTTGTTTGAACGCAAGTCTGCAAGAACAGCTTTGTTAAGTGCCATCTGAAACAAATGTGTGAAGAGCTGAGTGTAAATTTCTGTACTACATGGATTATTCTGGAACATGTTTCAATTTCATTCTTCAAACAAATCAGAAAATAACACATTCCATTCCCATTTCTATAGTAAAACCAACTAGATGCACCAATGTATCAAATTTATTTTATTTTGGAATGACACTCTACATGTTTCGGACCGTCCTTCCGTCCATCATCAGGAGTTCAAGACTGTACATACAGCAACAGGCATTTGTCAAACAGATACTGCTGTCTACTTGCTAGTGGGTATGAGATGGAACTCGTTGAGTCTTGAACTCCTGATGATGGACAGAAAGACCATCTGAAACATGTTGAGTGGAAATTCCAAAATAAAAATAAATTTGATACATTGGTGCATCTAGTTGGTTTTACTACAGAAATAATATTACGATGCACGTCACTATGACGGTCAAATTCCTTTGCCATGTTAAAAACTTCCAACTTTGTTTCCTTTCTTCAGAACCTGTTTAAAGTACAGCATCACAGGTCATAAAGACAAAGTTCCAGTACTGTGTCTGCTGAGTCATGAGGACAAGCTGCTTTATTATGTTTATTAAAATCTAAAACAGAACACCAACCCATTGTTCTGTAGCACCTAAAATATGACAGGTCCATACAATTGTGTTTGTTCACTTGTGTGCTAATAGTTACCAAAATCTTTTTCCTGCTCTTCTGGTAAAATGTATAATGTTCTTATGAAATGCAGACCAAAACTAAAATATTATCAGCTGATTAAATTCAATGTCCTATCCACAATATGCTCCAATGTTGTCACTACGCATAAATGGCAACTAAAAAACTATACTACAGCAGCATAATGAAAACTACTTAGACCCATTAGTAACATGTATTACAGTACCACCAAATTATGAGAGAAATGGACACGGAAATGTCAAGAGCAGTTGAGAATACAGGGTAGGAGAATTCCAGTATAACCAATTTCACTAACAGCACCAGAATACAGTAGTCAGTATACTGACTAGGCTACAGGCTAAACAATATGAGGCATTTTCCATTCTTCAAAATGTTCAGACCAGCTCCAGAGCCCACCCAGCCTCCTACTCCTAACCAAACAACATGAGAACATTCTTACCTTAAAAGGATGACAGTCTGAATCAGCAAAGTTACTTGGTGCTGACACAAAGAAATATGGCGAGAAGCCATGGACATGACAGCAGACTGAGTTGCCTTCCATGGTCACTCCATACATTCTCATAATGGGCACTGGACCCAGCTGACTTCCTGGCATGCCAGCTACTGGAGAGCCTAAAACATTACCATAAAAAATGTCTAACACGTGTAATTAAATATGTAGCAAAGTACTATGTGAGACCTGGGACTTTTATGGAAATGATAACTAAGATAGCAGTTGACTGGAATACAGTGCTGTGTACTAGGTCTTCCCATAAGTTCTGTTACAAGTACAATGTGCCCTGGAAGGAAAATTAAATAAAATGTCCACTTTTAGAGCTAAATAATTTATTTGCAATAGTTTTAGTTTTTTATTTATAATAATGTCACTCAAAATGGCTGCCCTATGCCTCGATGCAAGTCTTGAGATGCTCCGACCACTCTGCTGTCGCCGCACGCTCCGTCTCCAGGGGGATCTCTAGTGCTGCCTACACAAGGGATCTCCTCAGGCTCTCCAAGCTGTTGTGATGCTTTCGGCATGCCATGTCCTTCAAAACAGCCCACAGTTTATTGTCCAGGGTTTTGAGGTCTGCACTCCCTGAAAGCCAATTCTCGGCGATGATGAGGGCCAGAAGGTTCCTCTGCAGCCAATCCTGAGTTGTCTTGGCCTTTTGGGCAGGAACTGAGTCCTGCTGGAAGACCCATTCCTGACCACTGAAGAAGGTCATGTTAAGATGTTTCACAACTCCTTGTAGCACATCCTTTTGATACACTCGGACAACAGTTTCACCCCTTTCTTGCAAAAATGAAGATGTAACCGAACTTATGGTCAGACCTAGTAGTATGGATGACAGGTACCAACATTTTGGAGAACCCAGCTGTCCCCGTCTCTTCTATGCTAAAAATGGACTAATGTGCACTATAATACAAAATAATATTACAACCAGCATAAATTAAACAAACTCACCCTCACATTATGCCAGAAACATTCTTGTTAGCACTTTTAAGTTTACACTATCTGTTTCTTCTGATAGTTCAAATGTATGGTGGTGGACACATTACCTGTGTAATGATCGATATCTAACTGTTGAAAGGTCAAAGCATGGTCTGCTGGACGCAATACTGGCAGTGCTGGTCGACTCCATTTCACACTTGTCTGCTGTGTCTCTGGGCCCTAACAATATATAAAGACAATGTGTATAGACAATCTTCAGTAGTCTCATTATAACACGTCACATGTAATTTACTTTTCACAGTCCTCTTCACATTCTCAAAATCATTTCCTGTAAGCAGTATCAAATTTCAAGCTTTTGTTATGCTGAAGACCCACACTGTGTTCTTAAACATACGGTCTTGTAGGTTGGCACCACTGTTTTACAGGAACTGCTGCTTTCATTGTACGGAGACAGTAACAGTATATTCCTCCAAAACACTGGTGCCATTAAAGATGTTTCCCAAACACATTTTTCCACCTTCAAAACATTTCTCGGCCACCACAGGCACTAATTATCTTCACAGAGTTTCACCTACATAATGAAAGAAAGGTAAAATAGAGGGATCAGTCATAAAACAAGTTTACACGTCATATAATTTGAGTTCTTTATTTCCAGTTGTAATAAGAACACTTCAGATTTAATAGCATTGCTATCCCACTACTTCTTCACAGAGTCGATACTGCTACTGAGACATTTATCATATACAGCATTCCCTGTTTATGTTAATCTGTGTCCTTTGCTATTAGCCATCGAGTCACAACTACTTCCGCCTAGTGATAACCTGTAAGTATGTTGCTGCCAATATTTTGCTTCAGTGCTGGAAACAGATGATAATCACTCTGCAAGAAATTCCCCCGATATAATTTAAATTACATGCCATGCAATGCTATTTTCTGACTGATCCTCATAAATAGAATTTTGACAACATATAAAGAACAATGTTTAGAAAGAGTGATTCTTACATGTTATTTAATGACTCACTTTCACTTACATAGGTTACATAACATCAATTGACAGCACAACTATATGGGGAACAGGAAAGAATGTTTATCTAATGACATGAAGTAGGGAGGGAATAAGTCTCTTTCCTTCCACTCTGGCACATCAGTTTCAATGGATGATAATTTAACAATGCTATATGAAGTGTGGAAAATGCTCAGCATGAAATAGGATATGAATATTATACATTTCTTGAGCCTGGAACATCCAGATTTAGACTCATTTTAATCATAGCTTCCTTCAGGGTTCTACTCCACCATATTTCTATAGGAAGTGAGATGAACCAGTACAGAAACCTAATATACAGACTGCAATTTGAACTAGATACCATCATTTCTAAACATTTCCAACAATAATGCATCAAAATCAGGCCTTTCGACTCTGTGCTTCATGCAATGTCTGAGCTTGCCAATTTAAGGTACTGATTCTGTTTGCACCTTTAATCAAAATAGGAAGAGTTAATGTGATCGGCCACTTTTCAACTACATAGACAATCTAATGTTGTATGATAAGATGACTGTACATCATGACAAGGAAACATCTGGGCCAATTTCATCATAAAAATCTTCACTTTGTCTATAAGAGCTGAAGAAAACAACACCAAAACTCTATTAGGATTCCCAATGGCATGTAAGATAAGAGCACAGGACCTCTCAAATGTAAGACAGACATTCTGCAACTGATAAGCAATATTCGAAGGAGATCACAGTCAAGACTGATGCAATAATTCTAGTCCTTGTAATGTTTGAGGTTATGTGCAATATAAAAATTTGTCTTACTACAATTAAATGAATTCCAAAACTGCTAATAAAAGAAACAAAATACAAATTAAAATTTTTTTTCTCTAAAACATGACATGAATGAATCATTAACCACACCAGAGTTCAAGGACAAACATAAAATAACAATGTGGGAAGGATGTCTTGCAATGAGCACAAGATAGACATGACAGCAACTGACAAACCACAGCAAATGATGTGTAACAACACATACTGAATGCAATACACAAAAATACAAGATGTACAAACTACCACAACAAACCAATGCAAAATGGTATGGCACACAGGACAAATATAACCTATATTGGCAAGGTTGATACTGAGAATGATGCCAGTACAGACACCAAAACATGTCACAATCAATTTTTGTGACAAACACAGTGACAAATGTCAAAGGCATAACTTGGGTGTGGCAGAGATACCCCTCCCCCCCAAATATTTTTTATACCTAAGAATTTCTTTGGGCTATTGAGTTGAAGTATGGCACATAAGAAATTGGACTGATAGGGGAGAAATGGGGTGTATGTATATTACTGGCAAGTTGAAACCAATCTTGGGGTGTATGTATATTACGGGCAAGTTGAAACCAATCTTCCCTCTTTTTCTAACTTGACTCCCAATACCCATGGTCTATTTTGCTCCCCCCTCCCCCCACAATGTTATTAACCAAGTTATACCTATGACAAAGGTAGCTGTAGCTGATTTGTAATAACAATAAATATAAATACCAAAACATAAAGTTCACACCACAATTTATTACTAGAATTATTAGCAGCAACTATGTAAAATAAACTGTACACTCATAATTTCATTTAAAACTGATGCCTCTAAAACTGATAACTAATATTGCTCAGTACGTATATATGCTGCTATGTGAAACTGATGCACATATTTCATCACCATATCTAACTAAACAGGTCTTGTAGCTCTGCATGATATCTAGCAGAGTACTATTGCACATGGTGGACTTTGTTACTGCAAATGGATCACAGCCACTTTGATACTTAAAGTTAATCACTAAAGGACAACTGCGCATGAGATCTGCAATACAATTAACCTTGAAATAAAGTAAAACTATAGAAAAAAAATGCAAACAATTATACATATAAATTATGCAATATACTTAAAGACAAAAATATTATTAACAAAATGTAAACTCTGATTCACAACATGTCATTTTCTAACCTCTACACATAACCCATATCTTAAATCAAATTTATGCATTCCAGTGTGAATTAATTATACTTGGATTTATTTTCAACCATCCATATTAACCTTCAATAGCCAATTAAGATAAATACATATGAAAAAACTGGCCTAGATACACTTTATTAACACTATTAGATAAAAATGAATACAGTGATTAAACTGGCTCTTGTGTAAATGATGATTTCTAACTTTGTACAAAAAACTACTTGACATTCCATATAATAGCACTTATACAGTGACTTATACTAGACTGTTTTATACACATGAATTACTTTTTAAATACTACCCATTTTAATCTATATTTTCAAGTAGTGAAACTGATATTCCTGCATGCATTTGTTTACAATTTTGTGAGATTTAATATATGTTTTCACCAACTGCCTTTCTAATGAGAATATAACATGAAGTGGACTGACTGTACAACAGACGTTCATGACACAGTTGTGGGAAGATGGGGGGGGGGATCCAAATGCCTTCAAAGACATTCAGTAGGATACCGCCAAGCATATAAAGTTTTAAAATGGCCACATGGGATATAGGCTGAAACTGCATACTCAGTAGTGACTTGGCTACGAGCTGGGTGAATAACGAATCATCATTTGATTCCCGGCAGGAGGAAGATTTTCCTGTTTCACAGACTGGCAGCCTTTGGGACACACCCAGTATCCTATTCAGTGAGTACCAAGATCTCTTCCCTGGCAGTAAAGCGGCCATAGCACAAAACTGTTAAGTGTCCCACTCACTTCCATCAAGAGCCAACATTATGAATAAGTGCAGCTATACTTCCATTCCCCCCCCCATATGTATCCATGATGTGTACAGTGACATCAACTTTACCTTTCTTACACATGGAGTACTTTTCTTTGCACAAAGAATTATCTTAGACAAATAAATCAACAGTTCAGCATGTAACAGTGCAAGTATTGAATATTACTCTACAGGGTCAACATGTTCTATTATGGGAAATGAAGCTCTTTTTTCATGACAGAAATTACTATGTCTACAGTCATCTGGAATATAATGTCATTCTGTCTGACGTTTAGGTGCTCAACTAGCGAAGTCTACAGTGTCACATCCCACAGGACCACTACCTAAATTTCTCATTAGTGTTGCTTTCTGCACTAAAATAATCCTAAGTCAAGGTGAACAAATCCCAAGTGCCAGGTGACCATGGTTACTCAATTTTGTACCACAGCATCTAATATTTGTGGATCTTCAATATGGAAATTGCTGTCACCCTACTGGCACATAGAATTTTGAGGTGACGATTTCTCAAAAAATTGTGTACCCCTGTGCTATGTAGTATATAAGAGTTTTGTTAAAGTGAGGATGGGGGTAGGATATTCTGCAAACTCATATTGGCAATCAAGGACTTCCATTTGCAATAATGTTATCTGATGTAAATGTGAGGACATGTTATAACATTTTTATCATGCTTATACTCCTAATCAGTGAATCTTATATTTATTGGACCATGCATCATTGTAATAGTTGAAAACAAGAAGACCAACTTCAAGTCATTTGCTGTTTTATTTCACTTCTTATGCGCTCAACATGTTTCGGACATTAATATATCCATCATCAGGAGCTTACGACTATTCTGTTGAATTACCACATCGGTCGTGTGTTCTTGGTTCGATGTGTGTTGGTGTTTCGGTGTGGTTGGGTTGGCGTGGTATCCGTGTTGCAGGCTGAAGCACCACTGCCACCACGCCAACCCAACCACACCAAAACACACATCGAACCAAGAACACACAACCAATGTGGTAATTCAACAGAATAATCGTAAGCTCCTGATGATGGATATATTAACGTCAGAAACATGTTGACTGCATAAGAAGTGAAATAAAACAGCAAGTGACATCAAGTTGGTCTTTTTGTTTTCAACTCCTAATCAGGTTTGTACAAACCAAACACTAGATAACTGCTTTAAAGCTCATTTAAACATAAACCTATGTGTGATGACCAAAGTGACTTGAGAATTTTAACTACAAATTTACATCATCACCAGCAATGGAAAAGGTTTAACTTACATGTTATATGCAAGTTCCAAGTTTTTTTAATATTTATCAAAAAAGAAATTCTTGTCATAACTTCTTAAATTCACCAGATGTGTGGGGAATTTCATCTGCCATTAGTGCCTAATATAATTTCAAATTCAAGGTGTTCATATTCTTAATCAATATTACTGTTTTTTACTACAAATGTCCAACCTGTCCACTCATTTCCAGAGAGTCCATGGCAGGTGATCCTTCATTTTCCACCATTTCCATGTATGCCAACTCCTCCATAAATGAACCAGAGAAGTCAATGTCATCATCATCATCAAATGAACCTCTACAAGATAAAAAACACATTAAATTAGACCCAACTTGAAAATAAATCATGTTTCTTATACACTGCAGCAAAGCAGAATGCCATATTTGCATCCTATCCATGTATCATATTTACTCAAATGCAAGATGTTTCTTCCTTAAATTTTGCGCTTAAATATTTGAGGTCATCTTAAATTTGTGTATGAAGTGCCAAACCAGACCATACGGAGCCAAATCACAGCCTGCATCGCCAAATCATCATCTGAGATCAACGCTCTTCTATGATATTATGCAGCATTCAACATTAAATCCTTACCGATGTTTCAGGACAACCTAGTGGGCCCAACTTCGAGGATCAAGATACACAAAAGACAGAATAGAGCACAACTGAAGTTAACTACCATATGTTCATTTTGTGACTTGTCCGTGACTAATTTTTAAACAAGTATGACGTTTCAGAAGCCGTCTCCGTTTCTGTTTTCAGGCAAAGAAGCACCTAACCTGATGGACCCCTTAGATTGAGTGATTCTCAATCACTTGGTGCCACACTTGTTGTGACAAGTACCTGAGAACAGATCTAGTCTAAGGGTAGTAACAAGAAAATGGCTACTCAAAAATTAAAAATTAAGTACAGGCTCAAAAATAAAATCTGGGCCACTCTGCAAATTAAAACCCATAAAAACAGCAATGAACCCAGACTGATCAGACCACAGGCATGACACAAAAATCCAGAATCCATGCATTTAAATTAACACTACTAACACCATCTGTGGAGAAAATTGTGAACCTTCATGGGTTCAAGTTTAAGAACTCAGAAATATAAATGTATCATTTAATCAATGTCAATCATAATGGCATGGCAGTGCATCTCATCAAAAGTGACTGTGATGGGTCCAAGGCAGCGGATGGGACTGATGATGCCATGTCATGTTGTTGAATGACAAAGAAAAAGATGGGGATGTTAGGAGTGAGTCTGACTGTGATGATGGAGGCAGTGACACTAATTGGTAAAGGCTGACAGAATTTTATATGGTTTGTGTATTCTTCTTCTTCTTCTTCTATGGTGCTACAACTCTGATAGAGTCTTGGCCTTCTCAACAATAGCCTTCCATTTAGAGTGGTCCTGTACTTGTTCTGCCCACTTCACAAGCTTCATCTTCTTCAAATCATTCCTGACATCATCATCCCATTTAGACTTGGGCCTTCCAGCTGGTCTACCTGTGAATGGTTTCCATTTGTGTATTCTTTTCACTATGCTGGTTTCAGGCATCCTATTTGTGTGTCCAAAACCAACTCAATCATTGGGCTTTAACATAATTTATTATGTTCTGGTGTTTAATTAATTCATCCAACTCCTTATTTGTTTTAATTCTCCATATACCGTTGGTTTCCTTAGTTGGCATTTTGTGTATTAAGTGTATGAAATTAATATTGGAATATTTTATTAGCAGATTTTATTTTTAGGGTGTCATCTTAGTTTTGGATAAATACATTTTCCCTTGGCAGACTTGTTTATTTGGGAGGTGTCAAGTTAGAGTCATCTAGCATTTCAGTAAATACAGTATATAGAGAATCATGGATGTAGCACTGCAGAGCAATTAATACTATTAAATGCTATTTTAAAAACTGATGAAACTAGTGACAATCACTGCAGACAAGCAGTTTACCTCTCAAACCTAAAAAAAAGTAACACACACACACACACACACAATATGCCAATTAATGACATAAAATTAAATTGCACAATCTTTTTTAAAATGTTATTTGATGCAAATTCCTTCCAAATTTATTTCATGTCAGGAACTGCTTCCACTGGATAGACTGCTTTCATTACATATTTGAAACTGTACAAAATAGTGGCCAAACAACTCATAAAGCACAGTTGTCAGACATGTACGTGGGATGCAACAGAAAAGAAACGTATAGATGCAGCAGATATCATAACTTTAAGAAACTTAATTGGTTACACATGGCTGGAAAAAGTTACATCCATTGAGTAATAACATTCAGTGGCTAAAGAGACTGCTACAGATCCACGAAATGATGGCCGAGTTTATATACTGACAAAACACATGCATATTACAGAGAAAACAGTTATTGTGCCTGTCAGCATTAACTGTCAGACTATCTTCACACGTACACTTACTACTGTATTTTGAACTCATATCTCAGCTTTTTGAGAACCAGAATATGAATATGGACAGACTGACAAAATCCCACGTGACATATGTAGCATAAAAATTCCACCAGCCACAGTATAAGATAACTGAGGAAGTATGGTGAAGTCACCCTATTATATGTTCCATTGTCAGCATCATGTCACAATTCACACTGTCCCTGGTAATTACAAAGTTATTCTGATTATATTGGGCTGCTTCACATTAATCGCTAGGAGATTCTTTGCACTTGTCCCGCAGTTTTGGATTCCTCCACAAGCCGCATAAATGGAAAAGATAAACGGTAGTGCGCATTTCGGGTAGCGTACATTATGGTTCTACTGGAATGAAACCAAACTGAGTCAGAGACATTCCAAACGTGAACAAATGTGTTAACCTGAGATTACTTGATTTGCTAATTTAAAGATTATTTAGCAACACTGCCACTTATTAGTACCTTAAGATCAATATCACTACGTAACTATTTTACAGGGTTTAAGTGTCCTTACAATAAGACAAATAAGAAAGCATTACCACAAACCTCATTTTCTTAATCCCTGTTCCTCCTGTTGGAAACTTGCGCTTCTTATCCATTTTAACTTCGAAATGTCAGTCAAAACAAACCACTTGATTCTGAAAATCTCTCGCCAAGCAAATAAACTTTAATTAAAAATTTCCTCAAGTACGAACTTCAGCAACCATTTAACGAAACCATTACAATTGGCGGCAACGCTGTTTCTATCAACTTCATAATCGATCTCGTCTATTGTTCGATTGCAGCGCCCCCGAGTGGGTACTATTTACACTATCTATAAATAATGCACCGACCACGGAATTCTGGTAGGTGATGCAGCTATGCAAGTTAACTAGTCAGCTTCCATATTCCCACCATCGAACATCTCTAAAAACGAGGCTGTCACCCGCACAGACAACCTGGTATCTCGCATGTACCTTTCACGTAACATAATGAAAGTGTTATTCATTGTTAAAATCCCTCACTATCGTGAAATACAGGACGTGGAGGTAGGAGATATGAAGACTTGGGGATCCAAATGTGAAACATGATTAGATGTTGGGATCTCTCTCTTCTCTAGCAAATGTCCACACCAACATTAAATTACAGCCCATTCATTACTTGGATTGCAGTTTGTATTTATGAAGAACAATAAGTATGGTGCAGAACGCCAGTCCCAACCTTTGTTCTTTCATCACATTCTGTACCTAATAAGATAAGGCTGGGATGCTGTCTGGGGTCTGTGATCATGACTTGACATGCACAACACCAAGAGAAATGAATGAAAGTAACAAATACAGGATATTAAGAGTATCCTGGGCATTAACATCGACAGTCAGGTAAATATGAAAAATGTAATTTCAACTTCCTAGAGATAAGTTCCTGATATGTGAATCAATTCTAAGCAACACACACACCCTAACACAATCACGAAACACAGCATTCAACAAACCAGTCTCATTGGAGTTTACATTATTCATGGAAGCGTTAAATAAAAATAAAATGGGCAATGTCCTGGGTATTAGCAGCAGCACTCATGAAAGGTTTACATCCAAAATGAGAAAACTGCTCCCATAACAGCCACTTGTTGTAACCCACTAATAAACAATTTTTGCAGGAAAGAGAAAAAACTTGACCAACCCTCAACAGACCAACACTTGAGCACATCATGTTTTTATGAAAATACAAGAACAGCAAATTTTTTGTGGACACATTTTGATAGGAGGTATGCTTGTAACTCAAATGTCTACTAATGCGAAAACCTGATTGACAAATTGTGTGGGTTACGACAAATTGCCGTTTCATGAGTGATATGCTGAATACTCATGGGTGGTTTGCAGAAAAGGGAATTTGATAATATCCTGGGCAGCATTAGCAACAATAATCATAGAATGGTGGTGTGAAAAGAAAATGGAGAGCATCCTGGGCAGTAGCAGCCTTATTGAAGGAAGGATTACATTTAAAAAACTGGGAAATACCACGGGCAGTAGCAGTAATACTAATGAAACTGTGACACAGGCAGTAAAGACATGACACAGGGTTGTTCTTATGTTAATTTGCAAGTTTGCAATTTAGGAATTACAAACCCTGGTATAATGCCAACTTCCTTAGTGCTCATGGCAGACTGTAAACAGCAATTCCCTGTTACACAGTAGTTTAATTTACTGCCACCTCAAGAGACTGTAACAAATTGCTGTGTACAAACAACAGCACTATATTGGTGTTTGAATGCATTATTATAATTTGATGGTTTCAAATTTATCCTGAACCTTAATGAACGAACATAGAATGAATATCAGAACATAACCTCACTGTCATCACAAACCTTTGTTTAACAACAAACAGATTTCATATCATATGATATCATATCATCTGTCTGCTTCAGTGACTATTAAATTGTTTTGTATTTTAGTCCTTACCTTTCTCACTATGTTTTGATTCTATATTTTGCTACTACATGCTCTCTTACTTCAATCTTTATGGCAACTGAAACCAGTATTCTTGGTCTTTTCTCATAATTTTTGGTAATGGCTGTTTCTGCTTCAAGGTGACTGTTATAACCAAAGTTTGTGTTTATGGCATAAGCTGCATTGTATTTGGAATGCCGTATCACAGCAGAAATAAAAGTTCATAAGATCAGTTTCTCTGGAGGGCTACAAACATTGTAATCAAAATAATAAGTTCAGACAAAAACTTGTAACACCTAGTTTCCCTCAAATCTTTCAACATATGTGGTGAGGTGGGCAAGAGGTATAAATTAATCATGGTACTATGTAGTGGTCATGAGTGGTTGTTAACAGACAGTACAGGGACAAAATATTTCAAAGTAATTACAAATTAGGTTCCATATTTCTTTTCTTAAGTGTGTTGCATAATAGCACAGTCAGTTACCATGATTACAGTAGTGTCAGTGACAGATAAATGACTGAGTATGCAGGATTGGTGGAATGATACTGACATGAAAAGACTGAAGTATTCAGAGAAAAATCTGTCCCAGTGCCACTTTGTCCAACACAAATCCCACATGGACCGGCCTGGAATTGAACTCGTATCTCTAACTGCCACCTCAGCCATGGTATGGCCCATTCATTTTTACAAACTCCATGAACTATAAACTTACCTGTGTGAATGTGATGTGTAAAATAACAGTACTATTTGCAACATCTGGTATTATATAGCATTTCCACTTGCCTTTAGTTACATGAATTATTATTAAAAACACAAATATTTTTCACCTATGATACAAGCTCCTTAACAGCATATACTAGTTTTATTGTTCAGGCAGGTATTTTGTGCAACTCACATGGATGATTCAACATGATATTAGATATAAATCTTATTGTAGCACCATGCATTTTTGTAGAATCACTTCAATTTATCAACCAACGAATGCACATATAATTTCACATAAAACACTTTAAAACACTCCGACATGTTTCGATCTTGTCAGATCATCATCAGGGAGCTTAGTTC